>Ga0247842_10000188_pt1 | contig 140028 bp, 138 predicted proteins | sample LaCruzMarch2015__3_FD_192411 | JGI IMG/M metagenome (GOLD analysis project Ga0247842, IMG submission 192411) | Freshwater microbial communities from meromictic Lake La Cruz, Castile-La Mancha, Spain - LaCruzMarch2015_19m | ecosystem: Environmental > Aquatic > Freshwater > Lake | place: Spain... | reverse complement strand
AAATTTATTCTCTTCAATCAATTTATTTTCAAATAATACTTGTTCGGTAGTTGTATTTCTATTTACATATTTAATTGCTACTTGTGTTGATGTTTCAAATATTTCATCAGTAAATATAACTTTAATATTTGATTGTTTGAATATGGTAATTAATTGTTCCTTTGAAACATCAATTGATGTAAAACTTCCAATAATTAGTATATAATTTTTGTTAATTTTTTCAAAATTTGTCTTGTCATTTTGCGTAAGTTCAATTTGTGTTTTTAGTTTTCTCAATACAACAGGGTAATCATCACTTAATGTTGGTTTTAATTCACAACATATCGCATTATTATAATAACAAATGTTTATTGATAATTCATACTGATTTTCATTTGTTTTTTCTACATAAACATTATTATTACAATATTTCTTTATTATATCTCTATAATATTGTAATCTATATTTTTCATAGTGTTCGTTAAATTTTTTTTCATAATTTTTTATATATTCATTTTCATACTCTTTTTTTTGTCGTTTCAAATAATCAACATTATCAAGCGAATAACATTTCAACACATCCCAATATTTTATATATTTATCATCACTATATTTACTACAACAATAAATAGATTTTTTGGTATCAAATGGTATTGGAATTTGTAATTTTTTTATTTTATTTGGAATAAGGGAAATATTATCATTCTCCCATTTTTTCATAATATTATTCATTTTATCAGAAATTATTGTTTTATATGTTTTGTTTTCTTGTTCGCTAAGTAACTTATCGTTGTCTACACAAAGAATAAGATTATAAAGATTAGAGTCATAATGGTTACCTTTTTGTGTATCATAACTATAATTATTTCTATTATTTATATTACTTATTTTAAGTTCATTACACAATTCTCTGATTTTTTTCAATTCATAATCAATACGCATTTTACAATATTTTTTCAATTCATTTTCGTATTTATTTACTTCTATTTGGTTATTATCTTTTTTTTCTGTATAATTTTTCAGTTGTTTTTCAAATTCTTCAATTTCTTCTTTATCTATTATTTCCCTGATATTAATTTTTTCTTCATATGATAGTATTTTATTTTTATATATTTCTTGTTCTTCTATATCATATTGTTCTTTGTATTTTATTTTATCAAATAATTCTGTTTCTAAATTTGATGTAATTGTAATGTTTTGGTTATCATAATAATACATAACTAAGTCCCAGTTAAATTTATCTTCAAACTTAATAGTTGTTTTATCTAATTTATTAATGAATTCTGGTATTATATTTTCACCAAAACATCTAATAATATTTGTGTCTGTAAATAAATTTATTTTATCAATTAAATTACTCTTAAATAATTTTGATAATAGTTTTTGTTGATTGCTTTTATCTAAGAATAAATTTTGTAGTTTATTATGTTGTGGTGTTTTTGAATTATTTGTTGTAGAAATTGTTTGATGAACTACTATGTTATAAATTTGTTTTTGATTTGAAAACCAAGATTGTTGTTTTAACCATTCAACATATTTTTCATCTGCTAATAGATCTAATACACTCTTATCTTTATACTTTCCAAACGGAACAATCGGTAATAGCTGTTCTTCCATATTCATTTATGTTTAGTATACTTTATTTATTACTAATTTTAAATCAATTTTTTAATCAAATTTTTAATCAATTTTTTAATCAATTTTTTAAATAAATAGTATATATGACTAACCATAAGAGTAGTGATTATAAAGAAATTGCAGTTCAATATTATTTAGTGGAAGATAAATCACAAGAAGAAGTTTTTAAAATTTTCAAATGTTCCATACGAAGTTTGATGCGTTGGGTTCAAAAATACAAAAAAGATTGTAAAATTACTGGATACGAAAGAACACCAAAAGCATATAAGGTGTATAAAGAACATGTAGATTTTTTATTACAAGAAATAAAGAAAAATAAAACCATTACAATTGAAGATTTACTACATTTATTGAAAAATAAATATCCTAATTTGGATTTGAATAAATCTCATATAAGTCGTATTATACACGATAATAATATTACTTTGAAAATGACGAGAATAAGACACGAACCAGTAAAGCGTTTTGGTAAGGATATTGACATAAATAAAAGCATAAAAGAGTTTTATGATGAAGTGAAAAAATACAAAATAGAGGATATTGTTTGTATAGACGAAACCTCCGTAAAATCATTACAAAAAAGAAACCATTGTTATAGTGAAAAGGGAAAACGTTGTGTAATAAAAACACAATCACAAGAAGTATTCAAAAAATATACAGGAATATTTGCTATTTCTGTAAATGGTGTAGTTGGTTGGGATTTATATGAAAAAAGTGGAATAAACGCAGATAGAATGGTAGAGTTTTTAGAAGCAAATATAACAAATAAATTCAAGAATAAATTAATTATTTTAGATAATGCGAGTAGTCATAGAAATCCAAAGGTAAAAGAAGTAATAAATAAAGACAACCATTTATTATATGCGGTTCCGTATCAACATTTTACTAATTCTATTGAAAATTATTTTAGTATGTTGAAATCACGATTACAAAAATTAGACGGATTAACTCACGCAGAATTGAAAGAAAATATAACTAAAACAATACGAAATATTCCAAAAGAAAAACAATACACGAAAAATCAAGAAGAATTATTTATGAGTTTTCATATAAAAATGGGCGTTTTAAATGAGAAAAGGTGTAAAGCAGATATATTATAAAATAAATGTTCACAACATTCTACTTTATTACATATATTTGCGTTTAGACCTAATTTTTTTAAAGCTAATATACTTTTGACTCTTTCTTCATCTGTAATTAAATGTTTAAAATTACTATATAACCCATCATAATGTAACCCTTTGAACTTATCTGTTTTATATATAGCAAACCCATTAAATGCGGATAATACTTCAATACTGTTTGTCTCACTTTCTCTAATTTTATTAACAATACAATTTTTCATAATATTTATTACTTTCGAACTAGAATCACCATAACCAAAACAATGATGTTTAAAATCATCAAACATTAACGCCCATATATCATAATAATTATCTCTATTAAATGAAATACAATCCCAATTATCATTATCAAAATTATACAAATATTTAATTATAATATTTATATTCCATTTATTAGAACAAATGTCATCCGCATCAATAACGAAATGATATTGAATATTATTTAATTCATTATAAACGATATTTAAACAAGTATTTCTAGCATTAGCTATACGTTCTGTTCTATGATTGCTTGGATTTGATATAGTTCTAACAATAATATTATTATTACGTTTTTGATATATTTCTAATAGTTGTTTACTTTTATCATTGCAATTGTCGTATACAAATATTGAAAATACTTTAATATTAATATCAATATTTTCAAGAGATGATTTTAAACGATATATATTTTTAAATATATTTATCAAATATGGTTCACAATTTCTTACACAAAAACATAGAGCAATATTCATTTTTATATAATAATAATAAATATCATAATATATTATAACAATTTAATAATTAACAATAACAGTAAAGTTATAAAATAAATTATCTAAAAATAAACATTTTAATGAGAAAATGTATAATAATAATCAAATAAGTATTCTTATTTAATTGATATAACGAATAATGTATTATCACATTATAATCATTATTATGATACATAAAGTAATAATATTATAATTTTTGGTAAAAAAAATGTATTAATTATTAGTATATGTCAAATAAATCTAACCAACAACGTAGATATAATAATAATATTAGTATAAGTCAAATATTTAAGAGATTTTCAAATAAAAACAGATATTTAATATTACAAGGAGAAATTGCCGGTTCTATACAAACATATATAGAGATTGAAAAGAACCCTGGTCAAACCATATATAATATGAATAATACACCAAGTATACAACCTTTTAATCAATATGTGACTATTAAAAATGCGTATATACTTATAAATAAGTATACAAAATCAGGAACGACAACCAATCCATATTATAACGTACAAGTTTTATATATGACAAACGAGAATAAACCGTATATTATTGAATATGGAAACGGTATATTACTTAATCATGTTTTCAAGTTTAATTTAACAGAACAACCTGGTGTATTAGGGACAATTACATATAATCCACTAACAAGAACTTTTTTTTTAATAGGTTTTCAAACTCACCCTTACAAAATTCGCAATACTTTATTGATTCTGGAACATTAACTAGAATAACTATGGACAAATTTATAAATAATACTGGCATAAATTTTAATTCATAAAATATAGTTTATACTGATTTATCTTATATTGTTATTTGGCAACACTCATTTGTCTATTTATTTATAAATTATTAAACTCAAATAATATCCTATTTATTTAATATATAATGGAAACGCGATATAATAGTGACCGTTGTCGAATCGAGAAAAGATTACAACAAGAAACTGACCAAGGAAGATATATTTTAAATATGCCTGGTTTAGGAGATAAACCCGCATTTGTGTTGGATCCCCAAATCATACCACAAGGATGGGGTGCAAACTTAAGAACAAATTGTATTGATTTAGATTCTGAATTGAGAGGAGTCAATCGACCTCTTAGTCGCGACTGTTTAGGAAAAGATGAGTTTTATAAACATAATGTTCATTCTCGTCCTATTCATTATCCAATTAATTCGACAAACTTTACAGAAGAATCTAGAGCAATTATGCCTGCTTGGCAAATTCGTGACGCTGAACAGGTTGACTGGTATTATCCACAATTAAATCCTCAAGAGAATACTTGTATGCCTTTTTTACATAATTTGAACACACGAGTTTTGGAAAAAGATTACTTTATTGTTAAAGTTCCATGTAATTTGTCAAATGATTATACATCATTATCAACATCAGTAATAACACAACCAAATAGTACAGATTCAAACTCTAGACAAAGAATAACAAATATAATAAGTTGAAATACTTTTTTACAGAAGAAATTATATTACTTTATGGAACAACAAGACGCAAACACGCAAACAACAATATCAATGTTAATGAGAAAACAATTGGAAGAAATTATTGATAACTACATGGTAGAAGAGATTAAAAAACACGAAACACAATGTAACATGATGATTGCTAATATGAAAACAAAATATGAACACACAAAAACTCAAGTAGAAATTAATAATCTTATAAATGAAGCTGTATGGACGTGGTTATTTGAGATTAATTATAATTTAAAAGATGATGATTGTCCACTTATAATATTTTGGAAATATATTATAAAAAATTATAAAGAGTTTTGTGATACCTTCTTTGAAAAAATCAATTCTTTGGAATTGCTAGATATGATTGATTTGATTAGTAATGTATATGATGTAGAGGATTCACAAGGCTTCTTATATGATTTTAGACAAATAAATGACAATGACGCAAAACTAGCATTTCTATTACTTCATTATACAGAGGAGTATACTAAAAAAATTGAGTTTGATAGTGAAATACATGAGACTTGTGGTGATTTGCATAAATATATTCTTAACATTATTAATATTCGTGTCGACCTAAAATAAAACTAATATATTATTCATATTATTCATATTATATTTTTTATACAAGTAAGATTTGTCTTATATTTTTGCTGTATTTTATCCAACATATTTTTACTTATAAATGAAAACAACAAGTATAAGTTTATTCAATAATTACTTATTTATTCAATAGCGACAATAAATAGAGAAAATAAATCATTTGTATATATAATAATAATGGAATTTGCGATACCATTCATAGCATTAGCAGGGGCATATGTTATTTCTAATCAAGAATCAAAAACACAAGAAGCTGAAAAAGATAATATTAGATTAAAAAACGGATTAAAACGTATCCAAAAAGAAGAGTTTACAAATATGGGTAAAAAAACGAATTATTTACCAAATACTGATGTTCCTCCACAAAATTATCCTGTTGTAAATCTAACAGAATTGACAGATACTGTTCATAAATATCAGAATCCAAATACTGCTACTGATAAATACTTTAATCAAACATATTATGAAAATCAAGAAAATGCCGGTAAAAAAATTGGCAATGAAATGCAAGAAGTTTTTTCATTAACTGGAAATTATCTAGATACAAAAGAGTTTAAGCACAATAATATGGTTCCTTTTTATGGGGCAAAAATGAAGGGACAAGTTTATAATATGGATATTAGTGAGACCATTCTCGATAATATGAATGGTGTAGGAAGTCAGACAATCCAAAAAATAGAACAAGCACCGCTCTTTAAACCTGAACAAAATATTAATTGGCCAAATGGGTCACCTGATTGGTCTGATTTTTTTCAGTCACGAGTTAATCCTGGAATGAATAATGCAAATGTAAAACCATTCGAGACACAAAATGTTGGACCAGGTTTAGGCAAAGGATATACAACAACTGGTAGTGGCGGATTTAATTCTGGAATGGAAGACCGTAATTCTTGGTTACCAAAGACTGTCGATGAACTACGTGTTCTGACAAATCCAAAGATGGAATATAAATATGATAACTTGGAAGGACCATTATCTGCTCCTGTGAAAAATATTGGTATTTTAGGAAAAACAGAGAAATATCGTCCAGATACATTTTTTATTCAAAACCAAGATAGATGGTTGACTACAACCGGACAAGAAATTGGGCAAATGTTACAACCCGTACAAGAAATATCTGCTGATACACATCGAAATAATACGACACAACATTATGCTGGTTCTGCATCACATTTAAAAACTGGTAATTATGTTCCAAGTATAATTAAACCATCGAATAAAACTGAATCATATACACATGATGTTGCTCATTGTAGAGCCACTGGAAAAGGAGGGCATGAAGATAAAGAACGACGACTTCAAAGTATAACAAACTATGAAAATAATCGTAGTACTGGAATACAACCTGATACAATTCGTACTTCATTTAATCAAGCAATTGGAGCAGTTGTTGCACCTTTTATGGATGCATTTAGACCTACGAAAAAAGAAGAATATGGTGATAATTTGCGTATTTACGGAGATGGTCGTTCTGTTGTTCCCGCTCAATATGTAAAAATGCCTGGAGATGTTCCAGCTATAACGGTGAAAGATACCACATTATTCTCTCCTGATTTCTATATTGGAAATCAATCTTCTAGACAACAAGTATTATATAATCAACAAGCCGTCACTAATCAACGTGATTCTACTACTTGTGGATATATTGGAAACGCTGCAGCAGTATCATATAACGCACAAATGTCACAAGAGGCAAATATGAATCAGAATAATAATAATAAATTGGAATCTATGCAAATGAGTTATATACCAAATGGAGGAACTCAAATATTCAATCAACAAATGAATGTGAATATTCCTAGAATAGATACAGACAGAGAAAATCCTAGAATGTGGGTGCCCAATTGTTCGAATATTGCACAATTACCAATGGGTAAAGAACAATATGGTGATATTAAAGGTAAACAGTGTTATGAAGAAAATGATATTAATGTTACACGAATTGAAGGAAATATTTTACAAGCATTTAAAAACAATCCATATACACAAAGTCTTTCATCTTGGGCTACTATTTAGAGCCAACATATCGGATAAAATCGGATAAAAATATATAATTATTAATATTTATATATTTTTATATTTAAAGAATAATAACATTTATTTTGTTTCTGTATCAGCATTATACAATAATACGCACCCTATTTTGCCACACAACCATGTTCCAAAAACAATCCACATTTGTGTTATCACAGAACCACCATTTGTAATAATCCAACGCATTGCTTGACAATGTGGCGCAGGTGCGACAAATGCGGATTTAATTAGTCCCCAAAACGACAATTCAGCACAATACATTGGATACAAGTTAGCCGCCGCAAAATGCATAAGGATCCAACACAAGTATATTCCGCAGATATTCATAATAAAGTCTATTGTTGTCTTTGAATAATTTAAACACGTTTGAAACATTGTCATCTTGTTATTTATGTAAGATTAACCTCTATTCTAAAAAGTAATTCAATTATTTTATAATTAAATAATATTTCAAATATTGATTTTTCCAGTATAAGCATAATCTTTTAATTTTAAACGCATAGTGTTTAAAAAACTCATATTATTATCTGTTACATATTGACAAGATAATACAACTCTTTTTTCATTTTTACATAGTTTAGATGCTCTATGATATAAATAATTACCTTCAAAACAAATTGCATTATTATTATATAAATTAATACTTTTTATTTCATTATTATCTGTTTTAAATTGAAACTCAGTACAAGTTATATTATTTGTTATAGGAATTAATACGGTGAAAAATCTTCCATCATAATAATTATGGTCGTAATGCCAATTGATCCAATCCCCTTCATTTTCATAAATTAAAATAGCACAACTAGTTGGTAATTTTAAATCTGTAGGTAATAAGTTTAATTTTATTTGATTTGATACTATTTTACATAAGTCATTTTCATAAAAATGAATAAGATTTGGAGCATATTTCACTAGATTAACAGTAGATATAGTGATACCTTTTTTATTTGGTAAAGCACAATTTAAAAATGTTTCAGGAAAGGTTTCAATATCAACTCTTTTTTGTATATTTTTGTTAACCAATAAATAATTTATTTCATTTTTTATTATATTTTGTAAAAATACATTAAACTCTTTGTATAAACAAAAATTATTATTACATATATATTTTTTGTTTATTTTACAAGAACCAGAATTATATAAATAAATACAAATTAATATTAAAAAACAGATTAATATTAAAAATAAAAATACTAATAACATAATATAAACAAACAAATAATATTATAATTTAATCCTTATTTTTTTAGTTTTGGTTTGACCATATTTATATTTTTGTCTCGATTTACTTGCAAGAATGAATGCTTTTTTTTTATGATTACAACCTTTATTGATTATATCGTAATCGACCGCAGCCGCTTTTCCAGAAGTTATTGCACTTGCTAACCGTGCTAATCCCCAAGATTGTGGTGTTTGATTTGGTCTCGAACCGGATGAATAAAACGCACCTTCACCTTTTTTTACAATTTGGTTTAATGCTGATATTGAACAACCCGTTTTTAATGATAATTCTTTGCTGGGTTTTATATTATGAATATTATATATTTTATAAGCATTTAATATATGATTTGATTTTTTATTATTATAAGATGATATCTTTTTACGTGTATAATATTTATTTTTTTTGTATAATTTTCTCGATTTGAGTAACATATTTATTTGTTTTTGTTTATCTTTTCTCGTTATATTTTTTGGTAAATATTTAATTGGAAATGATATACTTTTCATATAATATATTATTATTATTATTATTATTATTATAAACATCGTCCTCTAATTATATTACATTTTTCGACAAATTATAACCGTATAATAATGATTCGGTAACTTTTAATATAAATAATCACAATTATATCAAGTATCAATATATGAAATTACCTATACATGAAAACATTATTAATAAACTTAATTACTTTCAAAAAATACATAAAATACCTAATATATTATTTCATGGATCATCTGGTTGTGGTAAAAAAACAATTGTCGATGATTTTATTCATACAATTTATGATGGTAATCGAGATAAAATACAGGCATTTACAATGTATGTTAATTGTGCTCATGGAAAAGGTATCAAGTTCATACGTGAAGAACTAAAGTTTTTCGCTAAGACCCACATCAATTCAAACGGAGGAAATATATTCAAAAGTATTATTCTCTTAAATGCGGATAAACTAACAATAGATGCACAATCAGCATTACGTAGATGTATTGAATTATTCAGTCATAATACAAGGTTCTTTATTATAGTAGAAGATAAATATAAGTTATTGAAGCCTATTCTTTCTCGATTTTGTGAGATATATATACCCGAACCTATATATAATGGTAAACCTATTAATTTATATAAATATAATATAGAAAATACGTTTCAATTTGGAGACATTAAAAAACAGAGAATAGACTGGTTAAAGAAAGAAATAGACAGCATTATTCTTGCAAAATATTGCGATATTACAAAATTATCTGTAAAATTATATGAAAAAGGTTATAGTGGTATTGATCTAATTTATTGTTTAGAAAATAATATGATCCCGTTAAATGAAACTAAAAAATATGAATTATTATTTACTTTTCAAAAAGTGCGAAGCGAGATACGGAATGAGAAATTGCTGATGTCATTTATTCTCAATTTTATGTTTATAGATACTGATTATCAAATAAATAAGATAAATACTATATAATTTTTTTAATTTTTGAAAATATTTTTATGCGTCATTCATATAATAAAAAAGAATAAAATATATATTAACACTATATTTTCTATAATATAACTTTTTCAACTAACTCTTAGGTCAATCAATTATTCATGTATAATTCTTTAGACATGTATGACATTTTGAATGTATTGGATTAATATTACGATTAATCGTTTTCGATTCAAGGAGATATTTCCCTATGAAGGTTCTTCTATCTATACTAAAGACAAGATTATCTGTGGTAACCCAGTATAGACAACCATTAATTACTATCTTTGCCATCCAGTATTTACATCCATTACTAACGCTTTTACTTACATAAACTGGTTCTCGTGGTTTCGGAACTGACTTTTTTTGTAGGACTCTATCTTCAACAAATTTTGGTTCTGGTATCACTGTTTTTGTTTGAAGGTCGTGAAACTGAATAAGATTATCAATTCGTACTGCTAAAGAACTCATAATATGCTCTGCCATTTTTATGTGACGTGCCATTTTTATGTGACGATATGGTTTGTTAACTGTCACTAATATAGATGAAACTTCTTCATATGGTGTTTCTGTTTCATTTAACAATTTAAGTTCTTCTTCCACATGACGTTTCATCATTGTATGAATTGACTCTGCTGTGCTTGTCAAAAGATTATCCATTTCTTTGCGATGACACTCTTGAAGTATATTGCGGTTGCTATTCCATGTTCTTTTATCAACTATTTTTTTATAGTCTATTTTTTTAAACTCCGAATCACTTATTGTTTCCAATAGTCTGATTATATGAATTGCCTTCAATGTTGTTGTATTGGTTTGTGATTGAGTGTTCATTCTTTGATTTTTTTATTAACAAAATCTATAACTAAAAGTATTTCAATTTTTATAAAATTATTTAACAAGTAAAAAATAAAAATATATAGTATATATACTAATTATACTAATTATACTAATATAATAATATACTAATTATGACATAATAATAATAATATTATTTGAAATGACATAATAATAATATTATTTAAGGGACATACCAAACTCATCTTCTGCCCAAATGCGAATAGTGTCTTTGAAAAGAACATCCCAATGTTGAATCAAATAATCCCACAATGTTGAATCAATATTCATCATATTAATATCTATATATTCATTCGCATATGGATTTGCATATGGATGATAACGAATAATACTCTCCATATTTTTTTCTATTAAAGTAAACTCATATCTGCGGTTCAACCAATCATATATTCTAGACGATCGTATTAGATGAATAGTCAAAGTATCCCAGAAGGTATCATTGTATAAAATCGAGATGAGTTCTCCATCATATCCTATATTTATTATATCATCCCTCTTATTTTTCTCATAATATTGGTTAAAACTTAAATCCATTCCAAGTTCAAGAAAGAACTCGTTGAAGTTTCTGAAGATAAACTTGAGAAAGAGCACCAACTCTTCATTCAATAGATTGGGCTCGTATTGCATTTGCACTTGTTCTTGCGACATTCTGGTTCCTGATGATAATTAATACATTGTTCAATGAATAAAAGTATTTCAATTTTTTTATAAAATACATCATACATCAAAAATACATATTAAAATACACGTATATCAAGTGTAATATTAATCTTTTATAAAAATGTGTAAAATAAAAACACTACATCAATTATAATTGAAAATATTATAATAATAATTATAATATTTGAATCGAATATGATACATATATCCTTCTTGATATTTAGTATATTTTTATATGGTTTAATATCATCATTTAATATTCGTTTATTTAAAAGTCCAATATTCAAATTATCACCGAACAGCATTTTTCATCATTCATTAATTTTGTCGAATTACAACGATTCGACAATATATGTAATGGATTATATTCCAATTATTTCTGCAAATCAATCACTTTACAAAAATTATTTGAAATTATTTATTGGTATGCGTATGAGAGGTTCTGTTAGATTAAGAAATATAAATAATATATCTTTTTACAATAACGACCAAATCTTATTATTGATAGATGATGATTCGCAATTTTCAAATAATAATACGTTGATTGATTTGCGAGATTGTTATATGAAAAATTTTATTTCCGATATATTAAACTTATCAGAAAATAATTATCAATTATATCGAGAAAATTGTCAGACATTTGTAAAAAAAGCAATGAACGTATATAATGTTCGTTATGACGAAAAAATAAATAAATCAAAGTAAATAAATGGATGATTTTAATATAAATGCTCTACATGAATCAAAAAATGAATGGACATGTCGTCTTATTAATATATTGACACCATTAATCATAGAAGGTCTACGTTCTATATTTGACGAATCCAGTCAATTATGTTCTTCTAATGGAGAAATGGATAAATATTTAATGACTTTTCAGAACTTTATTAGTCGTATTCCAAAATGGAATCCAACTATTATAGAAGAAGAAAAATGCCGTATTATCGAGAAAAGTCGTTGTCCATATTTAGAAGATTTAATAACTTGTGTTCATATTATTCAACTGAAAGTATTGACTGCTGTAAGAGTTGGACAGAAACAAAAGAAGATTAATTTGGATATTCCAAAATTAGATATATTTATTCACAAAGTATATATTCATGTTGCGAGAAAAGTATATCAAAATGTATATTTATTTGAGATAAATATTCCTCCATTAAAAATGCAAAAAAATAATCGTAATTTGGAAATTATGATACAAGAAAGTATATTAAATGCTGTCAGAGAAAGTATTCCTGTCGACACTATTTTAAAGGCATATATGGATGAAACCATTGAAGAAGATGTCGTTGAAGAAATTAAAGAAAAAGAAATAAATGAAACAGATGAAATAAAAAAGTTAAAAAAGGCAAAAGAGACGCCATCAAAGGTTGTCGAAGAAGAGCGACCTACTCCGAAATTAGTAGAGAATACATCTATTTCTTCTTATGCGGATTTATCAGATTCTGATGAAGAAGATAATAATAAACATCAATCTATTGTGTTTAATGATATTGATATGGTGAGAGATATCAATAATAATGATGATACAATTATGGCACCCAAAACATATGAACGATTAAATGAAATAAGTAATATACGTAATGAACAGAGAAAAATTGATGATTCAGATGATGATGAACCTATTAAATTAAAAATATCAGATAATTCTGTATCTATTAGTGATTTGGGAGTTCAATCAATAGATCCTGTCATATTAGATGAAGATGTTGACCTACTCTCTGGATTAATCGAAGAATTGAATTAATTTTCTATTTCTAAGAATTACATCTTAATAATGGTTAAAGTATAAGTATGTTAATATAAAAAAATATAATAATAACAAATAAAAATATTATTATTTACAAATTATTATTTTTATAATTGTATGAGTGGTATCATTGTTAATAATGATTAGTATTTTCTTTACCAAAATCTACATCCGACGTAATTACAGAAACAGATACTTTATCCAGATTCAGAGCAAATATTGTCGAGAACTGTTGTGAAATATTCTTCATGTAATATCATTTCAGTTGCTTGTTTTTGTTTAATAATATCCATCTGAATTATGTGTTTATTTGTTTTCATATGAGATGCTCTTGATACTTTCTTAATCATTTGTCCACATTCACATAGTATTTTTTTATCTTTATTTGCCAAATAATATAGATGTGCTTTATTTGATACACTAGTAATTGTACTCATTGAACTTATTGTAGTGATAACACTTCCTTCTGGACTAGTTGGCGTTTGTGGTGGAATCATAAGTGACAGATTAGTATTCGATAAATGATTATTATTATTATAGATAGGAAATTGTATAGATATAGGTTTATATTCTACAAATTGTTGGTTTACGACTCTTTCATAATCTTGTTTTAACAAATCAATATCATTTGTATGTAAATCTTTCATTCTTCTAGTATAATTGTATTTTTCAGTTAATTCTTGTAAATGACGTTCTTCCAATAGACGTTTTTCTTCTATATGACGGTGTTTTATATCATTTATCTCTTTTAAGTCAATTTCTTCTTCAATATTATGTTTTTCAATCAAATCTTGCAATGAAAGTTCATAACGTAATAAAGCTCTTTCTTGGCGTTTCATTGATGAAACATCACTTCTTATTTTTATATGATTATGATTCAACTCATTTGTTGAGTCAAACTTTAATGAAGATTGTTGTTGTTCTTGTTGAGTATTCATTCTTAAAGATTATATTGACTTGTTGATGCGATTATACTTCAATCATATTTTAAATCAATTTTTTTATAATAATATTTATAAATATTATTATAAATAGGTTACCTTCTCTATATGATAAAAATTAAATTATTATATGCGTTTATAATGAAAGTAAAATATATAAAGTATGTATAATGAATATTATATTTTTAAACGCAGCAATCGTATCAATCATTTATTTTATTATAAAATTATTGGAAATTAAACTTGTCGATAAAGAAGAAATAAATATTAAATTAGTTTTCCGAGATACATTAATAGTATTTTTTAGTGTAATAGCAAGTTATTATTTATTGGAACAAATAAAACCAATGATTTATGGTGAACACTCAATTTCATCTAATACAAATACACATACCCAAGTATTTACAGATAATCCTTCTTTTTAATAATAATTTGTTGTAATAAATTATTCAATACAAATTAAACTTATTTAGAATAAATATATTCTGAACTGATAATATTATTTCCTTTATATATGAGTTCAAATACAATAACACCAACAACTAGTTCTACTTCAACTACTACAACTAATTCAAGTAATACAACTAAATCATATAAATCGTATAATTCAAGTACTACAACTAATATAACAACTATTTCCGGTATAGATATCGAGACAAGTGCTATATATATTCATATTATATCAGCATTGATAGGAGTTGTTGTTTTCTATTTTGTTCCATATCTTGCAAATCATGTTAATAAACCAATAACTGCTGTTATTTTAAATGTAATACCGAATGACCTCATGTTAGGATTTTTTATTGTCGAAGATGAGTTTGAAGAGTATTTACTTGCATCCGTATTTAGTCCAATATTTAATGTAATAGATAATATTATTTCTTATTCGATATATGTATATGGTAAATCCACGCCATCAATTGCATTATGGTCTAATATATTGTTATGGATATTTGTAGTTATTTTATCTTATTTTATTTTATAATGTAATAATTTCATATTATATCATATGAAATTAACTTCAAATAATATTACGATTAGTGGATTAAATAAAAAGACATATCGTGATATAATAATAATTATTTCGGTATCAATGGGTATTATTATATTCTCACTAATACCAATTATAGCAAATAAATTATCAAATCCATATACATCTGCTTTATTAAATGTTGTACCAAATGGTATGATGTTAGGGTTTTTTGTTATTGAAAAAAACTTTAATATTTATTTCAAAGGATTAATATTTGCTCCATTATTAAATGTTATACTTACTTCATTTGCTTATTTTCTTTATAAATATGTCGGTTTATCAGCAATCATATCTTTATCAACAAGTATAACTATATGGGTATTAATATTAATTATAACATATATAGTAACATAATTATATCGTTTAAATATCATTTATCTTATCTATTTATTAGAATGGATAAAACACCGGGTTATTCACTTGTGATAGGCGATGGTAAATGTTGGAAACATAAAAAACAATATTTAGGTAAATATTTAAAGTTTAAGTTAGTTGGGCGACCGAATGATCCTGACCCAGAATATACTTTTGAACATGGCGTTGTATCTGATTTGGGATTAAAATTTACTGAAGTACAGAATAATAATCCTTAACGTGATATGCGTAAAATAATTTGTCGAAAATAATGATTATTTAGATTTTTTGACAAATAATTATATTATTATTATATATAATGGCTAAATCTCGTTGCTCAAAAGGTACTCGTAAATGTATATATACAGGTAAATGCGTTAAACCATCAGCAACTAAACGTAGATTAGTTAAATGTCCAAAAGGATCACGAAAATGCGTTGATAAAAGATGTCACAAAAGTAATCATAAAAGATTTTCTTCTTGAACTAATTAAAACTCCAAATATTCGACAATAATATTTTCGTCATTTTTATGATTGGTACAAATATGATTATTTAAATTATATCTATCATCTTTATTCATAGATACGGATTCTTCTGTAATATTATTGTTATCTAAATTGTCGAATGATGTTTCCAATGCCATAATATTCATATTTGGCGAATACCAACCATTATTACCATTATAAATCTCATTAAATGAACGAAATGCATAATCATATAGTTTTGCAACATTATACATATCAAATAATTTTACTGCTCTTTTATGAATATATTCTCTATCAAACTTTCCATTCAGAGCCATTTTAATTCCATAACAAAAATCTGATAATGTATGACATTTGACGCCAGTTTTAAATTGTTCTATATTTTCGACGAATGCACCATGATGAGAAGAAATAACAGGGACTCCACATAATTGTGCCTCTGCTGATACTCCACAAAAAGGTTCTAAAAATAATGTAGGAGTAATAACAGCAGATAATTGACTTAAATATTTCCATCTATCTGTTCCATGTAGTGGTTTTTGATATATAATATTAGGTTCAGTTAAATATGGTGTTGGGTCACCTTGTCCACAAATATATATATCAACGTGAGGAAACAATCTCGCAATTTCCACAATAATTTGTAAACCCTTTACTTGTGTAATTCTTCCGAAAAATCCAATTGTATTTTTTTTACATCTTGGTTGAAAAGGCCATTCTTTTATATTGTAATAATTTGGACAAACAAACCAATAATTAGGTGGAAACATATTTGCACGATGACAATCCCAATGTAATTTAGCATAACTTTCATATATGCGAAAATCTTTAAATGCATTAGAATATCCAATACCAGATTCAATACATGCATAATTTAATCCATCTAAAGCATGTTCATGTGCAGGTCCAAATGGTAAACATACAATATCTGTAGCATTTGATCTATAATGTTTTTTTATTTCTTGTCGTAATTTTCGATTAAACTCTTTATATAAAGGAGTATCCCAATTTGCTAAAGAACCAACTTCCATTGTAGGGTCAGCTAATTTAGCAATAGAATCTTCTATTGTTACTGAAGGATTTAAATACATATATGATTCTAATTTTAATTTATTATACTCATCAACAGTTAATAGGTCGATTTGAACATTAGCTCCAGACAAAGAAGTTTCTATACCATAATGATATACTTCATAGCCTACACTACGCATCATTGGTGAGAATCGTAATACTTTTCCAGTAAAAGCACAATGACTATATTCATTTCTAGTAATAGTATGTGGAATTGCTAGTAAATGAAGGCGAATATTAGTAGTATTTATATTATTCATCATAATAATATGAATAGTAATTTTAGTATTTAAATTATTTAATATTAAATAATAACAGATAAAATTATTTTAACGTCCTGTCCATATTTTAATAAGTGGTTTATTTTTATAAATATTGTATATACTACTGTTATCTATAATATATTTATCATAAGTATATCCCCATTCCATATATGTCCAAATTGGACCTAAAAGAGAAAATATATGCGATTCCCAAATCATTGGATTTTCGAGAAAAAATAGAATCCCCATTATTCGCTCAAAACAACAACGGTCTTCTCTATTCTTTATAAATGTTAATAGAGAAAATAAATTATATTTTTCATGAAGATATTTTACAAATGAATGTTCTATATAACATTGACAACCGAAACAACCCATCCACATATTATTATTCATAGTAAGAACAGTATATTTATCTCTGTCTATCAACATATCGTTCAATTTATCACGATGTTTCATTTCTTTTATTAGACGCATTGAATTGATAGGATTTTCAATACGTTGATGTTCAAAATGCCATAAAGGCATGACTGTCGTTATTATTTTATCAAATCGTATTTTTTGCTGGAAAAATACGCTATCATGTATAATTACTGCGTTGTCGAAATATTTATTAATATAAAAATAATAAAATGGTAATAATTCTCCTCTACCAATAAACTCACTTTTTATATATATAACATTTTTATAAGGATAATATTCTTTTAAAAATACAGGATTACTATTATCGTCTATAACTACAATTTTATTTGTATAAAAATTACGAATTGATTGAATACATAAGTTCCAATAACAATTTGTTTTAAGAGAATTAACGTGACGTGTAATAATAAATCCAAATGTGCGATTAGGGCGTTTTACTTTTTGAGTATTTTGAGTATTTTGATTTATATTCATTTATTTCAATAAATATAAATCAATCATAATTTTAACGCCATTATATATGATGAAAATAATTAACAAATAGGCATTAAATCAATATTCATACAACTATTAGGAATCTTCTTTTTATTTATACAAAACTTACTAAACTCAGGTCGTTCTAATTGATTTTGTGGTGTATGATTATGGACACTTCGTGCTATCATTTTATATAATTTAAACTCTTCATATCTTTCATCACCATTTGACTTATAAAGAACATTTAATCCATTGTCATCTAAACACCATTCGACAATTAATTTCACAATTGGACTACATTTATCAATATTCTGTAAATCACCTATATCTTCTACAATATAATCAAATATAGAACATGCTAAACGACATAAATCGAAACTATAATTTGGTTCAATTCTAGGTTTTTTATCATTGAAATAAGGTTCAATATTATATTGTGTTGCAGCATCTTCACCTTTTTTGAAACTATCACTGCAAAATGTACGATTATTCATTTTATATATACTTCTTCCAAAATCGATGATTTTAAAAATGCGTCCATATGTAGGTACTTTATAATATTTATTATTATAACAATAATACAAAAACTTATCTTCAGTATTATTATACATTATATTATTAGTGTGCAAATCATTATGTGTAAAAGAAAAGCATTTTTGGTATGATATTAACGTCATAATGATTTGCATCAATAAAGCAAACCATTCATCTATTGTTTTGATACCATCATTTATAATAAGATTATCTAAAGTATCTTCGCATTTTTCTAAACAAATAACATTTACAGGAAACTTAGGTATCGTTGCAAAGATAGGTTTTTCATCATCTGATTGTGAATAACTACAATTACTATTACTATTACTATTTAAAGACCCAGAATCGTTATCTGAAATTGATTCTGATTCTGATTCTGATTCTGAATCCGAATCTGATTCTGTCAATGTAAAAGATGTCCTTGATGAACATGTAGTTGTACTCTTTAAAGAAGTTGTATGATTTATTGTATCTAATGCAAATATATCATCATCTAGTTCTTCCAATGTCAAAAATGTATTATCTTCTGTATTTAAATCAAAAATATCTTCAAATAAATTATCTTTAATTGAGTTCGCAGAAATATTTGCTTTTTTTGTGTGGTCAATATGAATCTTTGGTAATTTATCAGTATGTTCAGAAGCAATAGTATAATCTTCTACAGAAAAAAGAATACCATTATTCGTATTGAAATAGTCGGATTTACATAAATAATCAATATCATCTAATACATTTACTTTAAAATCCTTTTTTATACCAAAATACATTCCATAGAACTCGATACCATGAATAAATCCATACTTATTAAGAATCTCACTAGACAAATAAGAGAAAAATCCATCAACATATGCCGAATTATTTACATCATATAATTTAGATGCTAAATCAGGATGAATATCATCTTGTATATTTTTTGGTAATATACAATCATTTATCGAGAAATTATATTTTCCAATAAAGTATTTAAATGGGTCTAAAACAGGTGCATATTTGATGAATACATTTTGATTAACAATTTCAGTATTATTATTTTTTAATTTGTAAATAATTGTCGAATCATCTGACTTAGAAATCTCATTAAGATATATATTGTGATTTAAATTAAAAGAATTATAATTTGTATCATTTAATTCAAAAAACTTACTATATATTGGAATATAATTTTGAATATCGACAAAATCATTAATATTCGAATCTCTAAATTGTTCAAATAATTTCGTGTTTTTACGTTTTTCGTAATTTAATTGAATTACTGATTTCTGTATCATTTAGGTAAATAATATATAATTAAAACTCTTTTTAAACTTATTATGTGAATAAAATGTATTCGTTATATCATTATAATAATAGACCAAGTATTATTATAATGACATTGGAACTGAAAAAGTTCGACATGAAGCTTATCAGTTTTAAACCAAATGAAATGAAGGCGCCTGTTTGCGTATTAATTGGAAGAAGAGGAACTGGTAAGAGTTATCTTGTGCGTGATTTACTTTTTTATCATCAAGATATACCAATTGGCGTAGTTGTCGCTGGAACAGAAGAAGGTAATGGATATTATGGAAAAATGGTTCCTAAACTATTCATTCATAATGAATATAATACAGCAATTATCGAGAATATATTAAAACGACAAAAATCTGTTCTAAAACAGATAAAACGAGAAATGGAATCCTTTAAGCGAAGTAATATAGATCCTAGGTCATTTGTCATTTTGGATGATTGTCTATATGATGGTGCTTGGACACGTGATAAGATGATGCGTTTATTATTTATGAATGGTCGTCATTGGCGAATCATGTTGATTATTACAATGCAATACCCTTTAGGTATTCCACCAACACTGAGAACAAATATTGATTTTGTCTTTATTTTAAGAGAACCTTATATCTCGAATAGGAAAAGAATCTATGAAAATTATGCTGGTATGTTTCCAACTTTTGAATCTTTTTGTCAAGTTATGGATCAATGCACTGAAAATTATGAATGTCTCGTTATTAATAATAGTGCTCAGTCAAATAAATTATCAGAACAAGTTTTTTGGTATAAAGCAGATATGCACAATGATTTCAAATTGGGTAGTAAAGAGTTCTGGGAATTAAGTAAAGACATAGCATCTGATGATGAAGAAGAAAAATATGATCCAAATAATGTGAAAAAAAGAGGACAAGGACAGAAGATTAATGTACGTAAAACAAAATGGTAAACATATTTATTTATTAAATTAATCCTAATTATCATTAAAGTAAGAAAACTTATTGTCACTATTACTTTTACTGTTACTGTTACTTTTACTTTTACTATAAATAGGTTCACGAAAATAACGACTAAGAGGTTCTCGTGAAACTAAACCTTTTTTATGATTATCATTTCGACTATAATAACTACCGATAGGTTGATAAAATCTTTTTTTTGTTTTAGATGATTGATTTATTGATTTATATAATGATTTATTTGATAATTTAGAAGGAATTAATGTAGGAGTTATTTTAGGTAATATAGGTGATGCGGATTTAGGTGATGCATAATTATCTCCTAATATAAACTTATCATAATAATGGTCTTCTCCAACTTCCATATAATTATCATCTTGCGGTTTAGTAATTGATTTAATTACTTTATCAAAGTTCTTATCATTATTTAGTTTTAAATATTTTAAATAATCTATAAATTCATTTTTTTTATCTGGTTTTAAATAATATTTTGTTTTATAATAGTCTTTTTCAAAAAAACTATTTAACAAATCTGATTTTTGTGATATAGTATTTAATTTTTTTAAATCACTTTCACATAATTTATCTATTTTTACTCCTTGACTAGAACTCATACATTCATATTTATTATATCGCTGAATTGCACGCAAAAATGAACGCATTTGTGTTTTTTTACTTTGAACACCATATATAGGTATTTTTCTAGTCCAAGCTGATTCAGATTTAAATGCAGATGAGAACTTTTTATATTTTGGCGTAGCAATACTATTTCTTTTCCATAATCTCATTATATTATATTAATATAATATAATATAATTATTCAAAATCTTCTTCCATAATTCCATAATTCAATTTATATCCATTCCATCCATGTTTATAAATGCCGATATATTCATTCATATAATAAAATAGTACTTTATTCGTTATTTTTATATAATGTTCTTCACACCATTTACTAAAATATGGAATTACTTCTCTTTTTGTTAAAGTTGAATGTTCGCATTTTATGATAGAATCAGAATAAAATAAATAAATTACTTCTTTATATTTTTCGAAATTATTGGATTGTATTATCATCTTTTTACTGGTTCGACGATTCAATATAGTAAGAATATTATTAATAACAATAAATATATCATCATCTAACGATACTATTATTTGTATAATATTATCATCGTTTCCGATATTTTCGACAAGAGTATTTGTATATAATTTCTCATTCTCGATTGGAATATAAACAGCTAGTAATTTCTTACCCTTTTCAAATAATATATCACTCATATTATTATTATTAAAAATCATATTTGATTTTACAGAACACAATCCTTTTAAAGAAGATAAAATATTATTGATATATAGTTTCTTCTTTGTTAGAATCATATCTTCCAATAAAGGAGATAAAAATGCTTCTAATTGTAATGTTTCATTCATAATTTCAAAATAAATATAATGTTACATTAGTATCAAATAATGTATTTATGTAATTTCTATATATTATATATTATTTTTATTTAAAATTGTATGTTTTACACCTTTTTATATTTCAAACGCCTAATTATTTAAGATAATTACCTTCTATATCTCTTGATGCGTAACAAGATGATACGAAGTGTCCTCCTCTACCACATCTAAAACAACAATATTCATCACTTTCATTTTCTTCTTCATCTTGTTCACTATCATCACTTTCTGTTTCCCAACATTCATTTTCTTCACAATCTTTCACAAAATGTCCTTCTTTACTAAAAATAAAACATTTATTGTTTGTTCCATTACTCATTTGTTGTAAATGAGCTATTGTAGTTGTATCTAATTTAATTTTAACATAAGAACCACCCCGAACATTTTGAAATCCATATTTATCCATATAAAATCTAGTATATTTATCTTCATCATAATCATCACAATTTGGAATAAGTTTTATTAATTTAATAGGTTTATACTTGTTCGTCCAAGCAGAACCATTAAAATTAAAATGACTTTCTATACGAAATTGAGGATTACTTGTTTTTCCAATATAATATTTACCTTGCTCTAACTGAAGTATGTATATATAAACCATTTTAGTAAATAATATTTATATTTAATAAATACTATTTAATTCAAAATTATTATAAATAAATAGCATTTGAAATGTAAACATGTGTAAAAAGCATATTAAATTATTTATTTGTATTATATTTTATTATATTTTATTATATATATATACTATATATATAATAAAATATGTTTTATTACAGCAATTTATGGAGGGTATGAACTAACTTGTAAAAAATTTATAAAACAAACAATTGATACAGACTTTATTTGTTTTACAGATAATAATAATATAATTAATAATGGTTGGATAATTGATACAACACCATATCATTTAATTAATAAAAGCAAATTAGATGATTATACTTTTATAAATTCGTTGTGTAATAATAAACATACATTTAATATTGCAAAGTATTATAAGCAATCATTTTCAAACATACCCATATTAGACAAATATGATATTATTGTATGGTTAGATGGAACAATTGAAATTATATATGATAAAACAAGTGAATATATATTAAATCATATTTATAAAGAAAAAATAATTGGGTGGCATCATGAGGATCGTTCTGGTATTTTGAATAACGAAGTAATAGCATCTGATGATTATTACAGATATACTTCCACAAATTGGAACGGACAATCTCAACCGTATCAAGATATATATAATCAATATAATTTTTATATAGAAGATGGATATAATGAATCATTTTTTAAAAATATAAACTCACACTCACCACATATAGGTGTATGGATTACTTGTTTTGTTGCATTTCTTCATAAAGATAAAGATATAAAAAGTTTTTTAGACTTATGGTATTTACAAACTTTAAAATATACAACCCAAGACCAAATCGGGTTCCCTTACGTTTGTCAAAAAAAAAATATAATACCATTTATATTACCTAATAATGAAATATATGGTGATTGTCCTCATATTAATACAATGTTTTATATAAAACATCAACACAACTTATAAAATATGCGTAAACGAGAAATATTTTAAAAATGTATCTGGCTTGAAACAATTTGTTTCATAACCACATAATATTTCATCTTCTTTTATTTGTGGTATAAATTGTTTTACTACTTTGAAAAAATTAAATCGTGTTTCACTTCCTAATTTTATATTAGGATATGCTGTCCAATTATTTACAGCAACTGGATTATTTGTTAAAATATAGACCTTTACGCCTTTTTTATGAAGTATAATAAACATTTCTTTTAACCATAATAGGCGTTCTTTTGTTCCTGCATAATAAATAGCAATATCTCGATAATTTATTCCATTTTTTCTCCATATTGTACTCTCTTTTTGATTATTAGGAATATGAATACCTTCGATAACAGATAATGTTCCATCCCAATCAAAAATAGCAATTTTATCTTGTATACTTGGTTTACATGCCCATTTTAATAAATTATATGCGTCTTGTATATCAAACCCTATATTTGTTTTAATTTCTTTTATTTGAATAGAATACATATATTGAGCAAACTTATTATTTGGATATAATTTTATAAACTCATTAATATATATATTCGCATTAGGATTACCATTTAATACTTCTTCATTTGGTTTATTTGATACAAGAATTGGTTCGACATATTTTAGAGTAGTTTTAAATTGTTTAATCATTTCTGGTGTATTGTCATAGAAACGGATTTCTGTATTTTTTGTTAGATTATTTTTTATTTGTGAAATCATATTTCGTTTTCTGGTGAACTTCATTATTACATTATTATTATAAAATATAATAATGTAATTGTAATTTAGTCATTTACATTTTTGGGTTTGCAAAAGGTCCACTTTTTAAGAGACTCTGACCATTATCAGATTTACCCAATACAATATTATCACCTTCAAATAATTCTGAACGAATATCAGCAACAGATATTTCATCTCCATTTGACTTATCAAGAAGACTTCGTTCTTGAGTATTCACATTGTTAATACCAACTAAGTTACCATTCTCATCAATATTCTGTGTCAAAGAAGAACCGGTCTTCTCAGCATTACGAATATTTTCTTCAATAGCATTCTTTTTGCTATCTTTTACACGTTGTTCAAATGCGTTTTTAGCAAATGTTTCGTTTTTAGTTTTTTCGTGCATTAATTGATTCAATTCGTCTTCCATATATTCGACACGACCAGTTTTATATGCTTCAGGTTCCCATGGCATCCATAATCCGACTGGACCAACATATACATCATGATTAGGGTCGAGTTCTCTCAACATTTTACAACGCAATTCAGCCTCTTCTTGTGTAGGATAAACTCCGCGAATTTTGAGACCACGAACAGATGTCTGAAAATTATATTGTGTATTAAAAGAATTATCAAGACGTTCTTCATTTTGGTCTAAATAAGTTTTAAAATCATCTTCGATTGAACTCTGAATAAGCTTATCTCTTTCTTCTTTTACAAACTCATTAAAATCATTAGTTATATCAGTAAAGTTTAATTTATACTTATAAGAGAGAAAGTTTAGGAATAATAGTGTTTTTTCCATACTCTTATTGAAATCCCATGATTTCAAAAACTCTTGAAAATAAAATAGCTGTTTATTTTTTAATATCTTATCAGGAGAAACAAAAGATACACATACAAACTTTTGTCCAGCAATAGGTTTATCTTCTTCTAATAAATCGACAATTTTAGATTGTTTTATGGAAGTACTCATAATAATATCATTTCATTATATATTTTTAAGTATTTATAATAAGTATTTATAAATACTAAATTATTTTCTACTAAAATAATATAATGTTTGATATTTCAGAAATAATTAAAAGGATTATTAAATATCTTGTTGAAGGTTTAATGGTTGCAATTGCTGCATATGCTATACCACAAAGATCATTGAATATTGAAGAAATATCTCTTATAGCACTAACTGCTGCAGCAACATTTAGTATATTAGACTGTTATGTTCCAAGTATAGGAGTATCAACACGTACTGGTGCTGGATTTGGTATAGGTGCTAATATGATTGGATTTCCAGGAGGATTATAAGATTTTATAAATACTACATATTGATATAATATAAATATTATCATAATATGTTGTATAAAGTAATAATTTATACTATTATATTATAATTATATGTCAAATTGTAGTCAATTAATACAAACACATTTTTTTATTAATGATAATGAATGCATAAATGGAATAAATGGAGATTTCAACCGATATTATTCAAATAAATCAAAAAATATTCATCATTATAGTATACAAATAAATGGATCAAAAAGAGAATACGTAATAATGAATATGCAAATAAATATAACTAATGTATTATTATGTTTTCCTGGTGGGGGAGAAGATTTAAATGAGTTTATTTTATATACACAATTCGACAAAATTAAAACACCAATAATCGTTTTTTTAGGACAACCTTCTAAAAATACTTATTCATTTCAAAACTCATTTCCATGGTTATATAAGTTTGAATATCAAAATGATGTATCATTTGTTGATACTGTAATTAATAAACATTGTGTAAATGTAAAGCATATATATTTAACTGGCAAATCAGATGGAGCTGGATTTACCATATTATATGCAAATCTATCCATATATAAAAAGTATATAAAGGCGATAGGAATATGTTCTGATGCACATTTTGGATTAAATAGTAAAGATAATATTGGAATATATAGTTCATTCAATAGTTTTAAAGGGAAAAATGGTATTATAATTCCTTATAATATAATATTACCTCCTCAAAATGTCTCTTTATTTATAATGCATGGTACAAGAGATACGATTATGCCTTATTATGGAAATCATTATATAAATAGCAAAGCTATTATGAGTCGTGAAAAAACATTATGGAAGACAATTGACCCATCTGTAAATGGACCTCCTGAACATTCAAAATCAATAAGTAATACATATAATCCAAATATAAATGAATATGTTGAAAAAATGAAAACAACATATCAATTTAAAAAAATTAATATAATTGATGACCCAAAATATTCATTATACTCATATAATAATAAAAAAAATAACGTTATTAATTTTATTACAATCAATGGACAAAATCACTGCTGGTCAGGGCACTATAATTCTGGACCCGATTCAAATAAATCAGAAAACTTTTACTTAGATGCAACTTATCTACTTATTCTTTTTTTTGAACTAGATATAGGAAATTATATTCCGACTGTAGATACAATACCTCATGGTTTTATAAATTATCAAAATAAACTCGTTGATACGTAAAATTAAATTATAAATTATATAGTTGATATAAACTCCCAATTTAATTCTTCACAAATCTTACGCCATATTGTATCTTGTTCAATCAATTTTTCTCTATCTTTTAACATGGGTATTTCTTTTAAATACGAGATTTCATCAAGCAATTCAAATAATTTATAGAGAACATAATAATAATGTAAAAAATTAACTCTATAATCAGGACAATGACGCGCATAAGGATACTGTATTTCCATGAAAAAATTACATAATGTATCTTCTAATTCTTGTGATATGATTGGTGGAGATATTCCCAATTTATCTTTAATAAAATTAATATGTTCATAATATTTATTATATCCTAATTTCTTCAATAATAATTTGGTATCATTATATGTAATAGTATTAATATTAATTCTCTCTTTTTTTATTTGATTATTCAAACTTTCTATAACATTATTTGGAATAAGAGTAGTTTCTTTCCCTTGAAATTGAGCTAATATTTCTTTAAAATGATTTATTTTCTTATAAGCATAAAAACATATTTCTTTTGGCGGTTCTTTATAAGAAGGTTTATCATTTTCAATAAGATACCGTTTATTACTAAAACACACATTACACATTAATATGCCTTCGTCATCTATTGGTATATATTCGCCTTTATGACAATAAGAACATATATCACTCTGTTGAATATAATCTTCAGTATTAATGAATGAATTATCAATATTGCTCAAATATTTAGAAAAAATATTATGATTTTTTTTCTCGATTTTATTGGGTTCAATATTATCGTTTTTTATTTTAAAGAAAGTATTAAGCATTTTATTTTTATTTGGAGTTTCACCTTGTGAAATACTCTTTTTATTTTCAAAATAATCGAAAATATATTTAGAATTATCTAAATAATAATTTAATCGCCTGTTTTTCAATGTTCGAATATTAATTTTGATATCTTTTATTTTATCTTTCATGTCCATTATCTGTTCTATATTGTATTTTTTGATATTTTGTGTTTCCAATAATTTTGTCAATTTTGTCAATTTTGTCAGTTCTGAATATAATTTCGGTAATTTATCATTTTCATCTAGGTCAAACTCATTAATAAAATCATTGTGTTTAGTATCTAATGAATATATGATATTTCGGTTTAGTTTAAGCGTAGACTTAGTCGGTTTAGGTTTAAAAGAAGGCATATATATTTTAATATTTAATTATTTAATTGGTAATTAAGTAAAAGTAATCTAATTATGAATAATAGTATAATTTAAAATATAAATTGCTGAAATAATATTATTATGGAATTAAATATACATTTAGAACAAAATAATAACATCAAAATCGGGCATATACAATTTCAAAAAATGTTATTTATTTTTAATGCTATTAATGACGGATGGATAATTAAGAAAGAAGATGATGCTTATGTATTTACAAAACCACATCACAATAAAAAAGAAATATACAGAGACGAATATCTATCTTTATTTATAAAAAATAATTTCAATACTGATAAATTATAATAATTCATAATAATTCATAATAATTCATAATAATTCATAATAATTCATAATAATTCATAATAATTCATATTTAATAATTTAAATTTACTAAAATAGTTTGAAATATTTTTCTCGATAATTATATATTCTACTATATAATTATCTAACCAATTATTATAAAATACAGAAAAATATTTCGTGTAGATATAAAATATATTTAAATTAAAAATTCAATTTTTTTTCTTTAGCAATAATATAAACTATGGGCGGTGGTTTAATGCAGTTAGTCGCATATGGTGCACAAGATGTTTACCTTACTGGAAATCCTCAGATCACTTTTTGGAAAGTCACATATAGACGTTATACTAATTTTGCTATTGAATCCATCGAACAAACCTTCAATGGACAAGCTGATTTTGGACGACGTGTTACTTGCACTATCAGTCGTAATGGTGATTTAGCATATCGCACATATTTACAAATAACTGTTCCTGAAATCAATCAATATATGGGCAATTCTACATCGCTTGCATCAGGTGCTCAATCTGTTTATGCTCGTTGGTTGGATTTTCCTGGAGAACAAATGATTGCTCAAGTTGAAGTTGAAATTGGTGGTCAACGAATTGATCGTCAATATGGCGATTGGATGCATATCTGGAATCAATTAACTATTACAGCTGAACAAGAGCGAGCATACTTTAAGATGGTTGGTAATACGACTCAACTCACATTTATTACTGACCCATCTTTTGCCGATATTGATGGTCCTTGTGATTCTTTGGCACCACGACAGGTTTGTGCTCCTCGTAATGCTCTCCCAGAAACTACCCTTTACATTCCTCTCCAATTTTGGTTCAATAGTAACCCTGGACTTGCTCTCCCTTTGATTGCTCTTCAATATCACGAAGTTAAGATTAATCTTGATATTCGTCCAATTGATGAGTGTTTATGGGCTGTTACTACGTTATCATGTAATTCAAATGGCTCTAATCCAAATACTCAACTTCCTATCGGAAATACTGTTGCAGCAACAATTGCATACAATCAGTCTATGGTTGCTGCTTCTTTGTATGTTGACTATGTCTTTTTGGATACAGATGAGAGACGACGATTTGCTCAAAACCCTCATGAATATTTGATTACTCAATTACAGTTTACTGGTGATGAAAGTGTAGGGTCATCTTCTAATAAAATCAAACTGAACTTTAATCATCCTGTCAAGGAATTGATTTGGGTTGTTCAACCTGACCAAAATGTTGATTACTGTTCATCTCTTTTATGTGATGCCTTATTATTTAAGGTGTTAGGAGCACAATCATTTAATTATACTGATGCCATTGATGCTCTACCAAATGCAATTCACGCGTTTGGTGGTCCAAATGAAGTTACTGCCGGAAATTATATTGATGCTCGTGGTCTATTTGAAGATGCAGGAGCAGAAGATGCTTGGACTCCAAATAACTTTACTGGTTATTGGAATGGTCCAAATGACCCTTACAATGAACCTAACTTTGGTGGAAAAAGTGTTCCAATCAATTCTAACATAAACTCAAATAATGCCGATTTACAAGCAGCTTTAGCTGGAGTTGGAGGTGGAGTTGGTGGATATGGTGGATATGGTGGATATGGTGGATATGGTGGATACGGTGGTGGCGGTGGAGTTGAACTTGCTGGTCTAAGTAACAACACTCCAAACTATAAATATCAAACAAACCACAATTCTAACTCTTCTGTTTCTGATGCTGGAACATTTGTTATGTCTGAATGTTCGTTAGATATGCATTGTTGGGGACAAAACCCAACTGTGGTTGCTAAGCTCCAGCTGAATGGTCAAGATCGTTTCTCTGAGCGTGAAGGTTCTTATTTCTCTTGGGTTCAGCCTTTCCAATGCCATACTCGCAATCCTGATGAAGGTATTAATGTCTACTCTTTCGCTTTGCGACCAGAAGAACATCAACCTTCTGGAACTTGCAACTTCTCCAGAATTGATAATGCGACTCTTCAGCTCGTGTTGTCTAATGCCACTGTTGAAGGAACCAAGACTGCCAAGGTGCGTGTCTATGCCACGAATTATAATGTTCTGAGAATTATGTCTGGGATTAAATCCTCCTGTCCCAAACAGTTGGCCGCCTTACTAGATATTTGCTTCCTAGTATGGGTAAACGGTGTAAAGCAAATATGTGATATAATCACATCATATAACCAGCTAGTCTTTGCTTAAACGCAAAGGCAACATTTCTAAATTGCAGGAACGTCCTTATAGCCTCTTCTACTACTTCATTATGCGAAAGTGTAATGAATACCCAGGGTAATGACCTCGGGCATAGTAATAACGAAGAGGATTGGATAATCTGCAGCCAAGCTCCTAAGTGCGCTATCGCAAGCATATGGAGAAGGTTCAGAGACTATAATGGAATGGGTTTGAGAGATCTAGCAAATCTCTATGATAACTTAAGGAATAGTCCATGCTCAAATAGAAATATTTGGGTTCTAAAACCAAACTTTAAAGTCTGTGTTTTGGGGGGAGGGTTAGCATACTCCAACTAATTACGGTTGGAACGCATTATTTATTTATATTTATATATAAACAATAAACACAATATAAAGAGTTCATATCATAATAAACTATAATATGAACAATAAAATTGAAATGGAATTAATCGTTTCAGATAAAAACATTATTGAAAAAACCATGAAGCCTATCTACGCTAGTAATGACGAATTAATTTGTGGTGTAATTGAATACAATGGACGAACATATTATCTTGATAATAGAGACCGAGATAGTATTATTAATTCAACAAAAAGTTTTGTCTTTGCAAATGAATATGATATATATCCATCTTATCCAATCAATTATAAAAGAATATCTTACCTTGAGTTTATTTATAATGTGAACTCAAACGAAAACAATTATTATTCATTCAAAAATGGAAATATATATGATTTGCGACGTTGTAATGTTCAAGTTTCTCATTCTTACACTGAAAAAATTATGAATCAGTATAATACAACAAATACTATACCAGAATATATTGAAGGACACTATAACACTAGAGGAACTCACGCGGGAATAATGAAAAATCCTTTGTGGAAAATAAATGAAGATGGAAAAGAATATTTATTAATGTATTGTGAAACAGATACAATTTGTAAATTATGTCAAAAAAGTTATGAAACAATATTAGAGTATGAAATTGTTCACAACGGAGGTAAAAAATTAACTTGGTTTAAAGGATTAAATGGATACATAATGTCTTCTAAGAATATGTATATTCATCAAGTCATTACTGGATGTTATGGAAATGGAAAAGGAACCGGAGTATTAAGCATCGATCATATTGACCGAGACCCTTTGAACAATTCTTTTGAAAACTTACGTATTGCAACCCGAAAAGAACAAGAAGCGAATTGTAAAGGCAATATAGATGGCACTAAAAGAGAAAGAAAAATCAACGCAAAACCATTACCAGAAGGATTAACTCAAGATATGATGCGTAAATATGTTGTATATTATCACGAATGGTTAGATAAAGATAAAACAAAAGATAGAGAATATTTTAAAGTTGAAAAACATCCAAAATTAAATAAAATATGGATAGGTACAAAATCGAATAAAATTAGTATTTTCACAAAACTTTTCCAAGTAAATAAGTTTGTCGATGAATTAGACAATAAAATAGTAGAGACTAATAATATAATTATTCCAGAAAACTATATTCAACCTTCTTCAACCCAAAATAAACTCCCAACATATATTTCATTTGTAAATCGTAGCAAACCCTTCTTCTTATCATTTGATAAAAAAGATGAAGCAACTAAGAAAAGATTAAATCTAAAAATGAACCTGCCAGAAGAATATGATATGGATGAACAGTTAACAAAGTTTATCGAGAAAATTAAAGCAAAATATCCACAAATGTCATTTGATACATAAATAAATATATACAACTCATTTTTATAATATTTGTTTTAATTCTTCATATATATGTTTCATTTTTTCTTCGTATATTTTCTGATACGATTGTGTTTGACGATAATATTCTTCCTCGTCAATATCTTTTTGATTCAAACTCTTTGTCAATGATTGTTTTATTCTAGTAAAACATAATTTATGTTCTATATCTGTCACAATATGATGGCATGATAAACATAGGATTTGACATTTATCAATTTCATTATATATTTCTTCCAGACTAGATCCTTCATTGATCATTGTACAAACACTCTGGTCTTTATGAAACATATTTAAATGGTCGTAATGATATCGTTCTGCAGAATGATTTTGTATACTTCTACATATTTCACATTGAATAACACGATACTCTTTCACTTTTTCCCAATTTGTTTTACGAATCCCATCATATTTTGACCAACACGTATCACATAATTCATTTCCTTTCCATATACGATGTGTATTTATTTGCAGACATATCATATTTTTATCGCATTCATGGCAATTTTTTGTCGATTGATTTAAACTTTCAAAATAAACGCCAATATTCATCTGTTTATCCAACCATTCACTTGCTGGTATCTCACTATATAATGTTTTACACGCATTTGGGGTAATATATAATAAAATACTTAATTCTGTACAATAATCATCTATTGTTTTGTCTTCTAGACAATTTTGAGATAAAATATACGTTTTGATTTTTTGTTTGAGTTTATTATTTTTGTCGATATTTATTTTACAAATTGTACTTGTTACATTATGCCCAAGCTCACCACAATTCTTACAGACTTTGCGGGGTTTATCTTTCTGTGTTTGAGTTATTAACTCTATTAAAACATCATTCAAAGAAGAACAAGAAAGTATTTGTATATGTTCTTCTTCACGTAGAATATATAACAGTTCTGCTTTTGTTTTCGTAGTCACTCCTTTGATACCCAATTTTTTACACTTTTCAAGTAATTCTGAACGATACATTTTATTCATTTTATTTGATTTTATTTTGTCGATAAAAAATAAAATGAATTATTAATCAATTTTACAATTATTTACTAGTTTTATTATTTATAACATTTTCAAAAATGTTGTATCAATATTTTTAAATAACGCACGTATAGAATTAAATATATTTATATAATTATCCAAATAATTATGATAATCTTCTAATAAATCATTTGAACTTTTTAATCTTACATATCTACTATGAAAATTAGGATCAGCTGGACGACCATCTAACGCTAAACACGAAACAGCACTATTATAATTTGATATAAGTATGTTAATATCAGTTACTCCTTCTTTATATTTTTTATAAACAGATACACGAGTGCTTTTAAGTATACATATATATTCGATATAATAATTAATAAAATATTTAATATTTTCAATTATATTATTGTGAAAGTTACGATATTCATCTCTTACATTATCACTTTTTATCTTAACTAATTTTTGTTTGAGTTTTTTAATTATAGATGGAATTGTTTTTAGAAATTGAATAGTAATTCTTTTTGTTTCTTCATTAAAATTATGTGTGTCAAAATTATTACCATATAACGTTTTTATTTGGAGAAACTTTGTCGTATTTACATTAAAATCTACTAGATGTATTATTGATTTATTTATAACAAAATATAAACTATCCAAATAATTTATATTTTCAATTGTTAATCGTGTTTTTGATTGTTCATTAAATCGGTGTAAAATATTAACACAATCAACTGTTTGTTTTCTTGTAGAAGTCATCTGATTAGCATTTTTTATTTAAATGGATATTAAATAAAAATATATCAATTTATTATTTTTATTTATTACTTATTTATAACACAATACTAAACAATCCACTCTTATATATTCTTTAATAATAATTATTTATCTCGTTATTTTTCTTTTATATAGTATTTTTCCAAAATTATTATGGTAATTGACACACTTTTGCGTTAAAATCATCAACAAATTATTATAATATATAATTATTATATGAGTTCTGTTATAATTTATACATATTTTTCATCACATTCATCTGATTATAATTTAAATTATTTTGTTAAAAAAGAATTATCATACAAAGATAATATTGATTACATTATAGTTATTAATGGATATAATTATGATCAAACTATTAAATTTCCATTTTTATCCAATTTAACAATACTTAAAAGAGAAAATGTAGGATATGATTTCGGTGGTCACAATCATGCCTTAGAATATATTGAAAAAACTCCTAAAAAATATGATTATTTTTTTTTTATGAATAGTGGAGTTATAGGACCAATTATACCTCATTATTTTACAGAAACCCATTGGACCAATATTTTTATAAAAAAAATAAATGAACGTGTAAAATTGGTTGGAACTACTATTGTCTGTTTACCAGATAGTGATGCTGGAGGATATGGTCCAAAAGTAGAAGGATTTTTTTTTATGGTAGATAATATTGGGTTAAAATTATTAAAAAAACAAAAAGATATTTTTTGTAATCATAATAATAAATATAGTGCTATTGTAAATGGAGAATATGGATTATCTAATTGTATATTAAAAAATGGGTTTTCAATTGATTGTATGTTGCCAAAATATCAAAATATAGATTGGACAAATAATGATAATTACAAATTAAATAATAATATACATCCTTCAAGAAATAAAAGTTTTTATGGTTATTCAATTAATCCATATGATGTAATATTTCATAAATGGTATTGGCATAATGCAGATAATGTAAGTTTTGAAATTATTAAACAATATGTTGATGATTTTAACGCAAAAATTGGCGTTTGATATATGTAAAGGTATAATAAAAAATTGATTTTGTTTTTTAAATAAGTAATCCAATTACTCAATTTAATACGACCGATGGCAGCAAATCAACTTATGCAACAATTCTGTGAAGAGTTTATACTCTATCTTCTCGAAGTAAAGGATGAAAATCAGCTCATTATTAATAAAATATTTGATGAAGATTGGGGTCCCGATCGTGAGCTTTGGATAACGAATAGTTTATTAGACTATCTGGGGAATGGATTAGATTATAAAGAAAACGGCGTCGTGTTAATTAACGGACGCGATGTTCGGTACTGGGAAGGTACGCGCAAAATATTAAATGAAATAACTAAGTATGAACATAATGCTGAAATTAAACAAATTAATGCGGATTTGCGAGATTGGCGAATAGAGTATCCACACGCATTTTATAGTTCATTAGTATATAATTATTATTATCGTTATGTTCATGATAGAACAGATGAAGAATTAATTACATTTCTCAAAGAACTAATACACGCAAATATTATCATTCCAAAATAAAATATATATTTATAAAAAAAATAATTATTATTATAAATAAATCATATTTTTATTAACACCCTCGCACATTTAAAACGGCACAAAATACCCAATAAAAATGACTATTAATTTACAACTAATATATTTGTTGTGATTACAATAAATATATAAAAACAAATAAAAAATATATACAAATTTATATCTTATAACAACTACTAATTCTAATATAATATTTATGCGGTTTCGTCTTCTTCTACAATTAACAATTTCTTTTTAGGTTTTACTATTCTCGCCTTTTTTACCTTTGATTTTACTTCTATTTCTATTACTTCGTTTTCTACTTCGTCTTCCTCAACCACTTCATTTGACGACGGATTTTTTATTTGATTGATTTCTTGGCGTGTCAATCCTATTAACTTATAAAACTCGTCTTCGGTTATATCAGCAATTCCCAACTTACGAATGTCTGGAAGATATTTGAATGCTTCACTATCTAAAAACGATTGTCCGTATTTAGGATAATCACTAATAACTACATTAATGTTAAAACCCATTATTTTTTTAATCAACTCTAAATTGTCGCCCAAAATGTAAAACTTGTGATTTCCAGTCAAACTCATTTTTCCTTCATCAATAAATGCCCCCTTAAATCCTCGTTTATTCGCAATAATCAGTTTGCGTTTATTTGCGTCTGGATGTTGTTCTGTTGCTTTTTTAACCAATATACCTTCGTTTAAGGTATATGTATCAATCGCCCACATATCTTCTAATGTATATTCAGTTGGTATTTTTGCCTTTGTTCCAGATGATTTTATGGTTTTTGTTTTGTATTCCAAACTACAATTATGTTTTTCTATAAACTGAATTAGTTTATCAAATATACTATGGAATGCTAATGGAATGGAATAATTTTTATTGAGATATTCAAACGATGTTGTTGTAAGTTTTTTGCGTTTGATTTCGCTAATAATCTCTGTCTTTTTATTTTGTGTATTAAGAGTGTTTTGTAATACATACAACGAAATAGGAATATCAGCATTAATCATTCCTTTTGATTGCGAATCGTCCCACAATTTCAACCAAACAATATGTTTCTCCAACATCTCGTTATGTAGTGAATGACTTTTCTTCAACCAACTTAACGGATTAATGAATGCTAAAAACCCATCTGGTTTCAACCATTCAAACGATTTTTCAATAAACTTCGTCCAGATGGTTTCATTTTTATCTCCCAATTAAATATTTTTTATGGTATTTAATAAACAACCCACCAACACAATAAGTTTTTCCAGACCTTGCTTTTGCTCCTAATAATAATTCCTTTTCTCCTTCATCAATTCTTTCCATTTGTTTATATGTAATTAAATCTTGATGAAACCGCTGTTGTAAAGGAACTTTCTCATTACAAAATTTAGAATTCACTTCATTAATTGTAATGTCTTGTATAGATTGTTTGAGATTTTGAAAACATATTTCTAAATCTTCCAAATCTAAAATGTGATGGATATTTTCTTTGATATAATTGTTTGATGCTTGACTTGAAGTGATTATATTCATTACTTTTTGTTTATTATTCACAACAAGATAAATATCATATTCTTTATATTTATGTGAGTGTTGTTTTACAATTGCTAAAATTTTCTCAACATCGTAATTATCAATAGATTTTTTACTATCATCTAAGTAAAACTTGGAAGACATAAAAACCCATTTCCCATTATTTTTATTTTGTAAAGTAATATCACTTGAACCTCCTTTTCCTTTGCTAAATACAGATATATCTTGTAAGTAAATTTCTAAATCCGCCACTTTTTTTAATTTACAAGTATTAATATTTCCTTCATAATGGTCGTAAATATCATTTGGTAAGATGGAATAAAATCCAAATTTAATGATAATATCCCATACTTTTTCAAATACATTACCTCTTTTAGATTGCGTTTCTGCCTTTGTTTTACCATTTACAGATTGTAAAAGTTCGTCAAAAGTAGAAACTTGTTGTATGCGTTCAAATAATTCAATTCCGTTCATTCTTGATTATAGTTTAAGTATTGTAGTATATTTATTATTTCATTTATTCAAATCAATTTTATTTTATTATAAGATGGTCTTTGTATTTAGGAAATATTTGAGTTTATAAAAACTCAACCATTCGTTCTTGTGTAGTTCCGCCTTTTTCATAAAATATTTTTCCAACACATTTTTTATTATTGATTGTTACTAATAATGTAAAACTGCGAAATACAAAATTATTATTTGTTTTTATTACACAACGCTTACCAATATAACATCTACTATATGCTGGTTTCAAATGCGAACCAACCGAAGTTTCATCTAAACAAATAATTTTATCAATTGGATATTTACTAACTTCTTTATAAAAATCATTCATTTCATTTTCTTTATTCGTAGGTTTCTTGTATCTTTCTTTTGTAAAATGTTGATGTCTTGTTCTTTTTCTGGTTCTATTATTAGCACGAACAACTCTACCTAAATGTTGTCTTGTAATATCAAAATCCAATAAGAGCAATAATAATGATTCGTATAAATATTATTTATATGAAAATTGTTTTTATACAAATTATTATACAAATTATATTAATATTATTCCAATTCAAGTTGTTATAATAAGTTTTTAAAAATATAATAATATCAAGATAAAATACTTATTAAATTAAACAAATGAATAAAGAAGACTATCTTCAAATAAAACTCATAAGAAGACAGAAAAAACGTTCTAATAAACGCGGAGCTACGGCAGATGAAGTTATTTTTATTTTTGAGAAAGTTTTAGAAGGATGGAAAACGGTTCGTATATATAATACAATAATTCAAAATAATCCAGCATCAGAAATCGACAAAAAGAAGACAGAAACAATTGCTTCTGGAAATTGTCGTTTATATGATTCAGAATTGTCGAAAGAACGATATCAATATTATACTGAACTCAGAGAAAAAGTGTATGAATATAACATTTATAATAAATAAATATAATTGTATTGCATTTACATGTATTATAACTCTAATTTCTAAAACATATAATAATTATATTTACACCTTTTCACATTTCAAACGCAGATTTTATATAATAATATAATTACTTAAAAAAAATTATATTATTGTTAAATTATATTAGATGGATAATGACGTAAAAAACCCAAGACGTTCAATTAGTTTGGGAAGAGGGAAGAGGGGGGGGGGTATAGAAGTGAAGAACTAAATAAAATTATATTACAAACACAAAATCAGACAGATTTATTGGTATTTTATATTTGTTATATTAGAAATTATAAAGAACTAACCGAAGAAATGATGGAAAATATAAAAAGGTTTGATAATAATAGTAAAATGTTATTGATTAAAGAATACAATATAGTTATAAAATCAGTAAATAGTTTATTAGAATAATACAAAAATCGGCGTTTGAAATGTGAAAAGGTGTAGAATAATACAACATATAGAAAAGCGTTTGAAATATTTATTTAAGATGATATATAAATAATCAAATAATAATCAAATAATAATCAAATAATAATCAAATAATAATCAAATAATAATCAAATAATAATCAAATAATAATCAAATAATAATCAAATATATTATATTTATAAATATATATAATGGTGTTTCGTATAGAAGATTTTATAAAAAAATATTTAAAAAATATTAAAATAGCTTATATTTTTAAATTAAATTCAAAATTAGGAAACAGTTTACAGAAAATGGTAGAAAATGAGAAAATAAATGAAGATGAATTGAGACGATTATTAAATATTACGATGAATAAGAAGACTATAACTAATGCGTTCAAAAGTAAAGATAGTTTTATCACATATTTTAAGAATATATATTCTCGATGTATGAAATTAGGATCATATAAATCTCAATATGGTGGAAAAGAACCATCACGAACTTCTTTATTAAATAATATTTTATTGTATATTATATTAATAATATTTATTAATAGTGTATCCGCAGAGGTCGAACCAATAATTGCAAGTAATTATTGTAATGAATATGGAGCCGGAACAATTTCTTATGAAATATGTACAAGATTATTATATCTATATAATAGTTATATTTGGTTAGGATATGTTCCACCTGGTATATCATTTAATCTCTGGTTAGAATGGAATGGTTTTTCTATACAAGAAAATAATGACGACTCTCTAATAAATGATATAGAACAACGTTATGAAAATAATATTATTGTACCAAATATAGGAGGGTTTTTACCGTTGCCACCATCACCACCTTTTAGACCTAGAGTTCCAAGCCCAACCTTTGACAATCAATTACCATTTCTTCGACAATTAAATCATTTTAGAAACTCATTAGAAATAAATGAGGGTCCATTTCCAGAATATTTAAGACGGAGACGTCAAGCTCCATCAGTTCAACAGTTATTACCAGCACCAACAGAACGTCGTTTATTACCTAAACCAAGTTCACCTGTTATTGAACCAAATTATTTGCCGATGCCAACAGAAAACAATTTACATCGTTATTTACCTACACAAAATAATGGATTACTTTTACCAATGCCTCAACAAGCAGAATATACACAAGCAATTGGTTCTGTATTAATAGTCGTAATGATGCGAATATTTTCGACAAGAAGGATCACAAGATTCGTAGATGGTTCTGATTTTAATGATGAAGATGATGATAGTTTTGAATCTGCTAGAAGTAGTCAATCATCTAATTATGAAAGTCCGCCTGAAAATAATACATTACAAGAATTATTGAAATTTATAAGTGCTACAAATGAAGAAGAAGTATGTCTTAGACATTTTTTTACAAGAATAGTATCGATACAATCAGTAGTAAGAGGTAATCAATCGAGAAGACGTTTAAGTAATGAAAATAAACGAGCATTAAAAATACAAAAATCATTTCGTGGTCATATGACGAAAAAACGGCATCCAAAAGTTCAATTAGCTAGTATTTATCCTAATAATGATAGTATTTTTTACAAAGATAATCCAATTTATAAAAATAAAAAATCATTATCATTAAAACAACCATCTATAATTTCTAGTAACAGTCCAAGATATCAAAATATATATAAATCGACAAGTTCACCGCGTTATCAAGGAGAAAATCCTCATATTAATAGATTGCGAGAAATACGGAGTAGAAACCTACGTAAAAAATCAAGGCCTGTATCAGGTTCGCAAAACATAAATGAAGTTTATACTTGTCACGGTGATAGTTGTGTTAAACTAGAAGATGAAACGCCTTTTCAAAGAATAAGAAGAGAAACAGAAGAACGAGCTAGACAAAATCCTGGTGCGCCAACATTATTAAAACCAAAACCAAAACTCGATAAATCATTTTATGGTGTTCATTCAATAGTTAATGACCCGATAGCGATTGAAAAACATCGTAAAACAAAAGCAGCAACAAATATACAACGCATGATTAGAGGTCGTCAAACACGAAAAAATAGAAAACGATAAAATAATTTATTAATTAAAAAAATAAATAAATAATAAAAGACATTTATATCATAATATTTATCTGGAATAATATTTACTACAATTAAATATTATTTATATTAACAGAAGAGTTTAGCCATATTACGTACTTCGGGTTTATTTTCTTCTTTATAAAATAATTTATTGATTTGAGTTTCATCTCTTAATCTGATAGTATAATCTTGTTGAATATTATTACGACCAATACGTCCAAAAGCTTGAATAATTTTTTCCTGTGTAATAGAAAGGTCTTTCGCCAAATATCCATGACAGAACTGATAATTTGTGCCATAAATATAATCACTAGATGCAATTATCATATATAACTTCTGTTCATTAGCGAGACGCTTGATGATTTCTGTATAAGCAATGCTAGGATGATTAGTGAATACACCAATTCCCATTAATAATAGAACTTTCCAACTATCATCAACATCTTTTAACATCATAATATTTACAATAGTATTTTCATCAATATCACTTGTAAATGCTTTTTCATTACGATTGCGGTCAGATGAACCCCATTTTTTAAGATGAAGTGGTTTATTTGGAATCAAAATATCATTTAATTGTGCTGACTGAATCATTTGTCTGTATCGCTCAATTTCGTTCTCCAATTTTGCAATAGAACGTCCATCTGAGTTTGAATCGGATGCTAATTTAACCTTGTTTTTTTTCTTGTTTTTGTCATTTCCACCGTCTCCATCAGAAGAAGCTACGACTGATTTTTCAGTAAGTAATTCCAATTCTTGTTCAAGTTCTTCAATTTTATCGTTGATTGTATTATTCAGAGTGATTTTTTCGAGAATATCACTCATCACTTTATCTGGAATATTTGATTGTTGTATGTAGAACTTGGCAATTTTTTCAACATCATTTGTAAGAAATATAGTTGGTCCATCTGTGAGAGTAAAAGAGTCTTTTGTCGTTACATAAATACCAGTCTGTTCTTCTTTTACTGGTTGAATATCTGATACGCTCTGTGTCCGAGATAATGGTGCTCCAGAAATGACTGGTTGTTGAATAACAGAAGATGCGCCTAAACTCGCCGATTTTCGGATTGCAACACCCTTGAGGTCTACTTGAGTATTAGATTCGATGCGTCGTTGTTTCTTTAAGTTCAAATGATTATATATTCTCGCCCATAATTGAGGTGATGTAACAACAAGAGATTCCAATAAGTCGATATAATATAATTTTATTGATGACATATTTATATCTGCAATAGAACGAAATCTTTCATTTAATCCTGGTTCGGCTATTTTTGAGAGAATATAACTAATGAACTTGATAATCTCTGATAAATCCAAATATCGTAAAATGGTCATATTTTCGCGACAATTTTCAACAATCAATTGAATCTGATGAGGGTCCGCGCTCAATAGATGTGGAACAATGACATATCCAAACTTATTAACGATTGGTATTGATTTCTTTGAATCATAACTAACAATATTATGTATTTCTGCATCGGGAAACTTGGTACGGAATGATTGTATGCTAGTTTCTATTTCGTATAATTTCGGTAATGTTGCAGAAGATAAAACCATATTAGGTATTAAGTTGTTTGTCCAATTCTCGTGAATAATTGAATGTAGTTCATGGTCTTCATAGTCCATTGTTATTGTAGGTTCGTCCCAATAAGTAATAATATTATTTGCTTTGTTAAATGACAACATATAATACATTGCTGGCAAATAGGACTTGACATCACATATCATTATTTCTACTTTATCACCGACAGAATTATCGACTTTTCCAATACCACCTGATTTTCGATGCTTAGTGTATTCTTTTGCTGCAAAATAATGAAGACGAATATCTGCTGCACTATCACAACCAAATGCAAATGCAATTTTCTTTCCCATTGATATCGCAGATTTTGCTAATGCTAAACCAACATGTCTTGCAGCACAAACAAATATAATACGATGTTTAATATGTTCTTTTGTAATGGGACAGTCTGTATATCCTTCTGATAACCCAATAGGGGATAATGTTTTACCTGTTCCAGTAGGTGCAATATATAGAATAAGTTTGGATTGTGTATTTTTTGCAGCCATAAATAGTTCGCGTTGATGTTCATACAAAGTGATATCCGAGTATTGTAATAATAACTTATTTTTCTCTATGAACTCAACCGAGTTTTGAATAACTTCTATCATATTCAATTCACTCTCAAACTTCTCAATAATATTTTTACGAATAAATGACATAACATGGATATTTAATTGTAGAATATTCATCGTAATTAATTTATAAAGTGTAAAGTAATGAACGCACCAATTATTGGTGTTTTGTTTATTTTTTAAAATATTATCAACTAAACTCAGAAGAAGGTATTCATATATCTCCATATTATTCATTAATTTATTAGCTTCATTTTTTTGGAGACGTATTTGGTCAGCTTTTTTAATTATTGGTATTGATTTCATTGTTTTATATTCATCAAATACAACTCCATATTTGTGAAAACCATCAATAATTGGTTGAAAGTAATGAAAGAATAGATAATCATCCATTATTTGCGAAAACTCAATTTTTAAATATCCAAACAGAGATATATGTCTGTTATATCTAATATTAACGTCATGATATCCACTACAAATTATATTGAGAACTGCTTTTTCATTTTCTAAAATAGGCAATTCAATATTTGTCCATTCTGTCTTGTTTAATTTGCGTTGATTGATATCCATTATAATGATTTGGTTTGCTCGTTTAAATTGATTTGATTAAACTATATAAAATCAAATCAATTTATTTTAATTTGTTTAATAATTTTATTTTATAAAAAAAAATATTTACTTACAAAGACGAATATGATGATTATGATTATGATTATTATTATGAATCGGATGATGATGATTATGATTATGATTATGATTATTATTATGAATCGGATGATGATGATTATGATGATAATTATCTAAATTTTGTTTAACGCATTGTATATGTTGATTATTATTATGGGTATGATTATTAATACGTTTATCTATATATTCTTTAACGCATTGAGTATCATTATTAAAAAAATATCTATATAAAGCGTCAATTTTGTTAATCGTTTTTTGACTTGATATATAATTAGTATTATTTTGTATACTAATTATTAATTTCTGCATAGTTTCATAGTTTTCATTGAAATCACTAATATATTTATTCATAATATCATGTTCACGTTGTAATATAGCAATTTTTTCATTCATTAAATCAGTTTTGTTATTTGAATCTATAGCAGTTATATTTAAAGACGTAATATCTTGTTTACAAGAATCTAATTTTAGATTAATATTATAGATATTACTCTGACAAGATAATAATTGTTGAATATTATATGTATTATTATCAGTCAATTGTTTTATTTGTTTTTCTATATTTTCAAAATCATTTTCATTTATATTAATATTTTCCATATTTTTTTTAATATTTGATATTTCTAGGCAATTATTATTTTGTATTGTAGTTAAATCATTTATTTTATTATTTATATTTGATAATTTTTCATTATTATTATTATTTGTGATATTAACATGAGTTTCTAATTTTGAAACATTATCATTCGTAATTGTTTGTTTATTATATAAATCATTCATTTTATTATTTATATTTGATAATTTTTCATTATTATTATTATTTGTGGTATTAACATGAGTTTCTAATTTTGAAACATTATCATTCGTAATTGTTTGTTTATTATATAAATCATTCATTTTATTATTTATATACATATGGTAATCTAAACTAGGTCTTGAATTATTTATTTGTGGATAACAACGTGGAATTTTTTTTTTAAATGTAAAAGTATGTTGAAACATCATTATTATATATATAATATATAATAATTAAAATATCAGCAATTAAATAGTGTAATTATAAAATATAATATAGTATAATACAAATATAATATTATATTATCTATATATGTCTTGTGATAATGAATGTGATTTTATGATTACATGTCCTCATTGTAATTTAATAATATTAGTTGAAAAAATAAATTGTGGTATTTTTAGACATGGAATATATAAAAATACGTTCCAACAAATTGACCCACATTTATCTAAGGATAAATGTGAAATGCTCACCAATAATAATAAAATCTTAGGTTGTGGTAAACCGTTTCGTGTCAATAAAGTAAATAACGATTTTATAGTTACAATTTGTGACTATATATAAATTATAATTATTAATATGATAATTATAAAGAAATATATTTATGATTAGTCATTAAAGATGAAGTTTTGTATTTTAAGATATCGTGTTCTTTAATTGTTGTAGGAAACTCATCATTACCATAAATATCTTGTAATAGTAACCATTCAAAAAGACCTCCTATATAGATATAAATATTTGTAAATCCTAATTTTTTAAGTTGTGTATATTTTTTGCTAATTTTACCATCATCGTCATTACAATTTTTACCATAAATAATAATATATATATCAAAATGTTTTTTATTGATATATTGATTAATAATTTTTTCCTCATCATGTGCTGAAATAGTTCCTGTTATAAGACATTTTTGTTCAATTATATCCAACGTATTTATCATGATAGAATTTATATTAGTAGGAAATGTATTTTTACATATGAGTTGGACATCTTCAAAATTGACCTTTTTAATAGTAGAAAAAAAATTACCCATTTGTTTAAGTTGTTATCTAATATTTAAATACTTTATTGGATTGAACCACATAATTAGTTGAATCGTACAACAATTTCGACATCTTCTTTTTTTATACTTTTTGTTGCAGAAATAGATAATTCTTCTCTCTTTTTTCGTGTTTTTGAAGACGCATCTGATTTATCAGATTTATTATTCACATTAGAATTATAATTAATATCTTTTCTTTTACTTGTACTATTTCGTTTATTCATATCATTTTCAATATCTTCATAATTATCTTCAATAAACTGAATTATATTGTTTTCTAATGTCCATTTGAAAAAATTGAGTTGTCCAATTGTAGTCTCGATATGTGTGCCATTTTCATATGGAATACTTATTCTATCCCAACGACAAAAAGGGTCAAAGTTCTTTTTACTGTATGCTTTCAATTTCAGTTTATAATCAACATATACTTTGAATCTACGAGTATTTCCATTTTTCTCGATAATATTATAGAGCGTAAAGTTCTTTTTAGCATAATTTGTGGCAAACCAATCGACAATACGAAGTGAAATCTTCGTTTCACCTGTAATAATTTTTAAAATGCGTTTTAAATTATCACCTTGTCTATAAAAGTCCATTAATGTATTCATTAAAAGATCATTCTGCGTACAATATGTTACAGATGACATAAATATAATAAATATGTCTGCTTTTTTTATATACTAATTTGCATTAATTATTCTTAACATAATTCTCGTGTTCAAGTAAATTATCAAAATAATTTGTTGTTGGATTGAATGGATTATATCCTCGCTGTCCTATCATTTCTCTTTCTGACATTTTATGATATGATTCTTCTCTTTTATTTGTCTTTACACAATCATTCTTTATCCAATCGTTTTTTGTCCAATCATCATTATAATGTTTTAATGATAACATATCTTCATTTTCTAACAAACAACGGTCTGCTGATAAATGATTTTGGATAGGTTGTACTTGTACTTGTACTTCTACATTAGATATTATTGGACGTACTCGTTGAGAACGTTCTTGTTTTTCTCCATTTGTCCAAGAAACATAAAGAGACTCATTTGATTGTTCTATTTTCTGCATTTGAAATATTATTATATTTAATTTGTACAAAAATCACGATATTATTAAATAGAATCAATTCATTATAACAATCAGAATAATCATATACAGTCAGTATTTGCAACTGATTCTGAAATCCTAACAATATTCATATTCTTTGTAAAAACAAAAGCATCCTTTTTTATTCGTCTTCGTTTAAGATTACAATCGAGACAAGATATTACAACATTTGTCGATGAATGTCCTATATCATTATCTATTCTATCTAATGTCCATTGCTTCTTATCATGTGCATACTCATACAATATATATACGTTTTCATTACAATAAGGACAAAGTAAGTTAGATTTATCAATCAAATCGACAATTTCTGTAAATGTAATAAATGTATCATTATTATGTCTTTTTTTAATAATATCTTGTTGTTTATAAGAAGCCAATTTTTTTTTCATTTGTTTTTCAATCAATATGACTATAGGAATTGACGAATTAGTAGACATTTTTAATTTTTCCAAATATAACATTTGTTTATCCGCAAAAAATAAATCCAAATTAAAATCGTCATCAGTATATCGTAATTTGTCTATAGATTTTAATGTAACGACCGGTTTTGGTATTCTCATTACATTTTTCATTTGATATCGTTGTCCAGTTCCTATTATATCAATAACCTTCTTCATATCATTTGTCGAATTATCTTGCATATTATATTGATTATAGAATAATTATAATAATAATTGTATAATAATTATATATTAAAGAAATCATATTAAAATTATGTTTACATAAATAGTAAAAATGAACTCTATTAAATCAGATGAATGTATTGAACTCAAAAATATACAATACAAATCAATGCTTACTGGTGGAAATATAATTTGCAGTGATAATAAAACAGAAATGATTCGTGATTTAAATATTCTTGACAAGTTTCTCGAAGATAATAAATTACATAATCAATATGATAATTGGAATAAAATAGATAATTCCAGCAAATTAAAAAAATTATTGGATTATACAGAAGTATATGTAAGACATAATCAATTAACAGATTCGGAGAGTGAATTATTAAAAACATTTTTCAAAGACTGTATTCAAAATAAACAATTAATGCGTGTAAAAGATGTAGTATATGATAAAGAGACAAAGACCATAAAAGATATTCCACCATTAATATATGATAAAATTACAAAGATATTTACTCTTAAAAATATCGACAAATCACGTATTCATACTCTAAAAAACTTACCTCCTCCCAAGATTCGTGGAACTTTAAAACATAAAGATTTATTATAAAATAATTTATAATTTATTTTATAGTGTTTTATTGGGAGATTTATCAAAACAACAAATATTCATTATTTCAGTATTAGAACCATATATTATATATATTGGAACAATAACCCAAGGTAAGTTCCACAATAATGGAGGCCACCAAAATGATTCATTTTTTACATAAATCATTTCAATAAATACACTCACTAAATACCATACAATTAACGCAAATTGTATTCCCATAAAAATAATAGATGAAATATAAATAGATAGTTTATTGTAATCTATGAAGAAAAAATACATTATGATAAATGACATTATAAAACAGAATATTCCATGCACTATTTCACCAATCATAACAAACCTACAACCTTCATTTGTCGAAATATTTTGTCCATATCTTTTATCTGATAATGAATAATCAGCGTATAAATCCATATACATTTTATATGATAAAGCATCTGAAATAGATACATTATCATTCCAATAACATTTATTATCTGTATAATAATATTTTGATTTATTTTCTAAATAATTCATATTAAAAAGTAACATCATCTCAAATATACCTACAAAAATCATTAAAAATGACCATACGAATATGGTTATTAAAATAGGTTTATTGATACCATATGATTTACATATAAAATAATTTGCTGTGAAAAATACAATTAACCATAATATAACTAATAATGAACCTTTCATGTTATAATTTATAATAATTATAAATTACCAATTATAACTTATTAATCTTACAACTTACAATTTACAACTTATAATACTTATTTTATATTTTTACATACAGCAATCCGATATGAAAATGGTTGGTAATTTTTAAATATATATTTCAATAGAGAGTTCATAAAAATCGGCCATTTGAGTTTTTCTGTAAAATTATTCATAAAATATTCATAATATTTATCAAATGATTTGTCTGTTATATCATAAACTTCTATAATATTAAACTTATTTTTCAATTGCGTATCCCATTCATCCGCAGTAATAAGATTTTGTTTTGGAAATGAAATAAATGTTGAATACAAATATATAAATAATGAAGTATATATATTTTTCGTATAGTCATCTTTCAACACGATATCCGTTATGACAAATAATCCATCAGAAGATAATACGTCTTTTACATTTTTATAAAAATATGGTCTATCATAATAATGGAATGCTGACTCAATTGAAATTACATAATCAAACTCAGTATTTTTGAACTTTTTATTTATAAATAAAGCATCACATATTTCATATTTTACTGAAGTTATATTTTGTTTATTTGCTCTTTCAATCGCATTATATATTTGCTCTTCTGAAATATCAATTGCCGTTATTTTACATGTTTCATCTAATTTTTTAGAAAATATAATATCTTGTTCACCATAACCACAACCAACATCTAATATTGTCTTATTTTTTAATCCATCTAGTTTTGTTTTATCGAAAACAAACTGAATAAGATTTAAGTTAGCTTCTTTTAAATTGTCGATATTTTCATCCCATAATCCATAATTCATGAAAAAATTATCTTCACTCACAATATTGATAATTTGTATTAGATATTTATATGAAACCTTACCATTTACTTTACAATATATCATTATAATTATATTATAAATAACAAAAAATGTAATGAATAATAATAAAAGTGTTGATAAGATATATGTAATTATTTTATAAGAGAACATAATAATAAAATACTTATTATTTATTATAAAAAAACGAATAGTATAACAACATCATAAGATTTGATATTGTTATATATGATATAAAAATAATCATTTATTATTATAATAAAATGAGTTTAAATGAAGAAGAATTATATTCGACATTATTACAATTATTTTATGATTATGTCGAATTACATCCTACGCAAATTAGTGAACCATCATTTGAAGAAGATATGATTGATGCTGTTATTGAATTATTAATACTTTTTTCCGAAGATGAAGATGAAGATTATGTTTATATGATTTATGATTTTGTCGAAATTGTATTACCATTTTTTTATGATAGTAATATATATACAAGGCGTTCTTATAGTGGAAGTATTATATTACCGAATCTACAACCAAATCATAATATTACAGACAAAATTACAGAGCAAATCAAATATTTATCTACAATACCTCAACCAGAACAGCGAACAGATGAATGGTACACTTTTCGTAATAATCTTATTACTGCAAGTAATGCATACAAAATATTCGAGAGTCAATCACAGCAAAACTCTCTCATTTATGAAAAATGTATTAGTATTAGTAATATTAATAGTAAAGATGATAGTGTATTTAGTAATGTAAATACAGAATCAACACTTCATTGGGGACAAAAATATGAACCATTATCTGTTCTTTTTTATGAAGAAATATATAATACTAAGATAGGAGAGTTTGGTTGTATCAAACACAGAAAATATCATTTTATTGGTGCTTCTCCAGATGGTATCAATATTGATAAATCAAATGAAAGATATGGACGCATATTGGAAATCAAAAATATTGTCAATCGAGATATTACAGGCATTCCAAAAAAAGAATATTGGATACAGATGCAATTACAAATGGAGACTTGTGATTTGAACGAATGTGACTTTTTAGAAACTCGTTTTATTGAATATGAGAATGAATTAACTTTTTTATCAGACAGTGATTCTTCACTATTTACTTCTCGAAATGGAGAGAGAAAAGGAATTATACTTTACTTCCATAATAATATTACTGGTTCTCCACTTTATATATATACGCCATTAAATATGTCTCATTCAGAATATGAAAAATGGTCTGATACATTAATAGAAGAAATGATAACTGAAAATACAGAGTTAACTTGGGTAAGACATATTTATTGGCGATTAGATGAGATGAGTTGTATCCTAGTTACGCGCAATCAAAAATGGTTTAATGATGTTGTATCAATAATGAGTAATTTTTGGGATATAATCGAGAAAGAGAGAATAACTGGTTATGAACATAGAGCTCCGATAAAGCGAATACCTAAGACTAGTTTAGTTACACAAATATAATATTGATATTAATCTTAGTAAATTATTGTATCAACCATATAAAACTTTATTATGAAGTAAGCGCAGGAAGTTCTACAAGCGTTCCTGGTTGTGCGTTTAAAAAGAGATCTTCATTTGTCCGATAATAATTCACACGAATACCTTCATTATTGGGTACTGGTGGCAAAGGTTTGATAATATTTGACTTTGGATATATTTTCTTGTCGTGATAAAAATCGCCGCAAAACTCTGCTGGCATACATATTCCAATATCCGGATTTTTATAATATCTCAAATTATTAGTAATTTGTTCATAAGAACCTACACTAAATACAGGATAATATTTCCAAATACTAGAATAATTATCACTATCAACAATCTTATATTTAGTGGATGGATAAGAATTGAGAATAGGTTCATCATCACTTTTAGGATATTCGCCATATTGTAGATTCGTAAATGATTCAGTTATCATTGAACTATTATTATTACATTTGCCGCATTTTTTACTATAATAATCTATATGATAAGTAACTAAAGGAAAAAATAATATTGCTAATAATAGTAATGTTAAAAATATAAATCCATAGTAATCTTTTAACATATATATAATCAAATATTATTCATTTGTTTATTTTTTATTCATATTTGTCGATATTATAATATTTAATCTAATAATATTATAATATAATGCCTCCTAAAAAAACTAAAAAATCCCAATCCCAATCTGAAACTGAACATAAAACTAAAAAAATCAAATCTGACCCTAACCCTAACCCTTAACTTGAAACTACAAAATCCAAATCCGAACATATTATTCCTCACGAGTATATTAGTAATTTTCCTTATGTTCATCAAGAATGTACACATTGGTGTTATGCTGCTGTTATTTTAATGGTAATGAAACATTATAACCCAGATATAAATGTAACACAAAAAGATATAGTTTGTGAAATAACAGGTAATCCGCCACATACACATAATTCTGAAATGAATGAGGATCAAGATCCTTATCAATTTTTAGAACATTATGGATATTCTAATGGTGTATACGCTTCTTCTGTAATACCTTACCATGTTATTCAAGAAGAACATAAAAATGAATGACCAATAATAGTAAAAGTCGGGAGTGATTCAGCAGCACATTATATATTATTAGTTGGGTGTAATATAAAAGGCAAATTACCGAGACATAATACCGAGCAAATAGAAGTATATTATTATGACCCTAGTTTTGATTCAAGTAAAAGATGCTATGCGGATAATGCTATAAATTGTACTATAGAAAGAGGTAGTTATGCAAATCATAAAGTAAATTGTGCATATTTTGTAAAAGATATAGACAAAAATGGTGATTTTATCGAATATGAAAGTTATGCTCATGAACATATTCTTGGATATATATTAACTCACATGCCAACTGAAGATTCACCTATTTTTACCCCTAATACTGATGGTTGTAATATTGAGCCTCCTCAAAAATCTGATTGATTCTGGTGGAAAAAAATCGAGAAAGAAAAAACGAAAATCTAAATCAAAGACTAAAAAAAGAAAACAAAAGATATCGAGAAAACTTAAAAAAAATCGAAGAAGATAAAATTATTCATATAATCAAACGAGTTAAAAATTACTCAATAATTATATTATACAAATGGAAAAAGATATGTATGTTAAAAAAAGAGATGGTTCAATGGAACCAATCAAGTTTGATAAAATATTAAATCGCATTAAGATACAAGGGTCGAGGTCAAATATAAAACTCAATTATTCTTCTTTGTCTATAAAAGTAATAGACCAATTATACGACGGCATATCCACATCTAAAATAGATGAATTAACATGCGAACAATGTGCATCTTTATCTACGCAACATCCTGATTATGCGGTATTGGCTGCACGAATATTCGTTAGTAATCATCATAAAAATACGGCATCAAAGTTTTCTCAAGTTGTAGAAGAATTGTGGTCATATACTGATACAACGAATCGTGATACTCCATTAGTTTCTGACAATTTATATCATATAGTTAAAAAAAATAGTGAATTATTCGACAATATGATTGTCGATGATAGAGATTATTTATTAGATTATTTTGGTTTAAAGACGCTTGAACGTTCATATTTATTCAAAATAAATGGTAAAATAGTGGAAAGACCACAATATATGTGGTTACGAGTATCAATTGGTATTCATGGAAATAATATATCTTCTGTAAAAGAAACATATGATTTAATGTCACAAAAATATTTTACTCATGCGACGCCAACTCTATTTAATGCTGGAACTCAGAAACCGCAATTATCTTCATGTTATTTACTTGCAATGGAAGAAGATAGTTTGGAAGGTATATTCAATACTCTTCAATATTGTGCAAAAATATCTAAATATGCAGGAGGTATTGGTCTTCATATTCATAATATTCGCGCAAATCATTCTCTTATTCGTGGAACAAATGGTAATTCAACTGGAATTGTACCAATGTTAAAAGTATTTAATGATACGGCGAGATTCATCAATCAATCAGGTAAAAGGAATGGCTCTTTTGCTATTTATTTGGAACCATGGCATCCTGATATTGAAGATTTTTTGGAACTGAAAAAGAATCATGGTGATGAAGATTTGAGAGCACGTGACCTTTTTTATGCTTTATGGATACCTGACCTTTTTATGGAGCGAGTAAAAGAAAACGGTTTATGGTCATATTTTTGCCCGAATGAATGTCCAGGACTATCTGAATTATATGGAGCAGATTTTCGAAAATTATATCAAGAATATGAGAGTATAAATGGTAAGGTTCGAAGACAAGTAAACGCACGTGATTTATGGTACAAGATATTAGATTCACAGATGGAGACAGGAACGCCTTATATGTTATATAAAGATGCTGCAAATATGAAATCAAATCAGAAAAACTTAGGAACAATAAAGAGTAGCAATTTGTGTACAGAAATAATCGAATATTCTAATGATGAAGAGACCGCTGTATGTAATTTAGCAAGTATTGCATTACCTGCATTTGTCAAAGAAGATAAAACATATGATTATGATAAATTACACTCAGTTGTTGGAGTTATTACTCGTAATTTGAATCAAATTATTGATATTAATTTTTATCCTACCGACAAGACTAGACGTAGTAATTTGCTGCATCGTCCAATCGGAATTGGCGTTCAAGGATTAGCTGATACATTTATTTTAATGAATATTGCTTTTCATAGTGATGCTGCTAAAGAAGTAAATCGTCGCATTTTCGAGACAATTTATCATGGAGCATTAGAGAAAAGTTGTGAACTTTCAATTGAGAGAAAGCTTCATATGAATCATTTAAAAGAAATAATTAATGATAATCCAGTTATCAAATCGGTAATACAACTTGACAATCCGGATACATTAATAAGTAAATATTTATATCATTTGAATGTTGTTTTTGACCCATCTATAGAAAACTCAATATTAGCAGAATTATATTTAGATAAAGAAAATGCTGGTGCATATAGTTCATTTGTTCATTCACCAGCATCAAAAGGTATTTTACAATTTGATATGTGGAATGTAATCCCATCTAATGAACGATATGATTGGTCCACATTAAAAGAAAAAATACGAGTTAATGGATTACGTAATTCTCTCTTGGTTGCTCCAATGCCTACGGCAAGTACGTCTCAGATTTTAGGATATAATGAATGTTTTGAACCATTTACTAGTAATATTTATAGTAGAAGGACACTTGCTGGAGAGTTTATGTTGCCTAATAAATATTTAATGCGTGAATTGATTGAATTGGGATTATGGAATGAAGATATGAAGAATAATATTATTGCAAATAAAGGAAGTATTCAACAGTTGACCGTTTTACCGCAAGAAATGCGTGATAAGTATAAGATTGTATGGGAAATACCTATGAAACATATAATAGACATGTCTGCAGAAAGAGGTGCTTATGTATGCCAAAGTCAGAGTCTTAATTTATGGTTAGAAGACCCAAATTATAATACATTGACATCGATGCATTTTTATTCGTGGTCAAAAGGATTAAAAACAGGAATATATTATTTACGTAGAAAAGCAAAACATCAAGCACAACAATTTACAATTGAACCGACAAAAAATAATACAATAATTAAAAATAAACATGATAATGATATTATATGTGAATCATGTTCTGCTTAAACTCACAATATAATTTTTAATAATTAATTATATTGTGAGTTAATTAAATGTAAATGTATTAGTATTTAATACAAAATAAATATATTATTCATATTATTAGAATATGAATCATGAGTTTTTATTAAATATTAAACAAAATAATTTAGTTATATCAAAACCAATACAACAACTACTAGATATGTCAAAACGAAAACCAATACGACAACCAATAGTGCAAGAACCAATCAAACAAGAACCAATTAAACAAAAACCTATCAAACAAAAACTAATAAAATATAAACCAATAAAATATAAACCAATAAAATATAAACCAATAGAATACAAAATAATTGAGCAAGAATCAATACAGCAAGAATCAATACAGCAAGAATCAATACAGCAAGAACCGATACAGCAAGAATCAATACAGCAAGAACCGATACAGCAAGAACCGATACAGCAAGAATCAATTGAGCAAGAACCGATACAGCAAGAATCAATACAGCAAGAACCGATACAGCAAGAATCAATTGAGCAAGAATCAATACAGCAAGAATCAATACAGCAAGAATCAATACAGCAAGAATCAATACAGCAAGAATCAATACAGCAAGAATCAATTGAGCAAGAATCAATTGAGCAAGAATCAATACAGCAAGAATCAATACAGCAAGAACCAATACAGCAAGAACCAATACAAGAACAAATAGTTATGCCAAAACAAAAAAGAAAAGTTTATATAATAAGTAATATATCAGGCGGTGGGAGTAAAAAATATTTAGATAATATTATACAAAATTATTATACAAATGTACATTTTATAATAATTCGTTGTATGGATGATTTTAATAAACATATTTTTAAACCGACAGATATAATTTTTTTACAACATATAATATTCACAGATATTAATCCAAGTGATATATTAAAAATAATATATAATACTAAAGTAAAACTAATAATAACAATTCATGATTTTGTATGGTTTACTAATAGCAATAATAATAATTTAAGTGAAAATGATGTTGAACCGTATTTTGAAAATATATATATAAAAGATAATATAATTATAGATCCAGATATTATTACTTTATTAAATATAGCCAATTTAGTAATTCATCCATCAAAGTTCACTATAAAACATTATAGTAAATATTTTTCTACAAAAAATAATATTTTATATAAACATAATGATATTAATATTCAAGACAATAAAATAATACCAATTATTAATAATAATAAAATAAATATAGCGAGTTTTCATAAATTATCAAAATATAAAGGAGAAGAAAATATTATATTATTAAAGAATAAATATAAAAATTATAAAGGTTATACAATAAATTTTTTAACTGATATTCAATATAATGAAAAAAATTGGTACATAAAAATGAAACAAAATAATATACACGGTTTATTACATTTAAATAAATATGGTGAGACATATTCATATGCTTTAACAAAAAGTTTATCTTCTGGATTACCAATATTATATAATAATATTGGAGCATATAAAGAACGTATTAGTAAAAAAAAGGGAACACATTATATGAAAGTTATTGATAATGAAATAAATTATAATAATGAATATAAATTATTTATTAATTTTGAGTTTTGGTTAGATTACATTATAAAAAATAATGGATTAAATACATCAAATGAATATGAAAAAAAAAATGATTATGATGTATTGAAAAAGAAATATAATGAATATACTATGATAAAATATAATGAATTATATGATTTTTTATTTAGTGACGTATATAAAAAAGATATATTATCAAAAATACATAAAAAAGTAAAACCATTTGCTATATATTTTCCACAATTTCATAAAATAAAAGAAAATGATATTAACTTTTATAATGGAATGACAGATATTAAAAACTTATATGAATTAAATAAAACATTATATTATTATAAATTAGATACACCTTCTTTAACAGAATTAGGTTTAAAATCTATTCTAGATTATGACCTAACAAATGAAAAAATTATTCAACAACAAGTAAGTATAGCTAAAAACTATGGTATATATGGTTTTGCAATATATTATTATTGGTTTTCTCATAATACAATTACGAATAAAAATACGATTATGGATGAATGTTATGATTTATTTTTCAAAAATACATTAGATGGATTTAAAATATTTTTTATTTGGGCGAACGAAGATTGGACAAAAAATGAAGCGTTTGGTAATATGAATATTGGAGTAAAAATTGTAAATATTTATGAAAAAATAAATTATGATAAAAATATTGATAACTTAATAAGATATTTTAAACATGATAATTATTATAAAATAGACAATAAACCGTTATTTTATATTCATCACCCATTCGATATTAGTGATGAAAACTTAATATTATTTAAAGAATTATTGAATAAAAAATGTATTGAAAATGGTTTTGATGGAATAAACTTATATTTGAATAACATGTCAAAAACATATGATAATTTTAATAATTATAATTTTCATCCAAATTATAAAAAAAATATAGAAATAAATTATAAAAAATATGTTAAATTAAGTTTGGATAGTAATAGTAATTGTATTTTTTTTGATTTTAATAATAGTGCTCGTATGTTTAAACCATACAAACCAAAATTAATTACCGCATATAATAATAATAATATATATAATCAAGATGATTTTGTAAATAAAGTATTACAAAATTATAAAGGTAAAGATGTAAACAATGATATATTATTAATTAATTCTTGGAATGAATGGGGAGAAAATATGGCGATTGAACCAGGAAATATAAATCATTATAAATATTTATCACTTATTAAGAACAATTTGTTATCATTTTGTGCGGACGATAATATTGTCAAATAATGATGTAATTTTAGTATTTTTTCCATAAATATCAATATCATAACGCATTTTAATAAAACAACGTAGACATATAACGACATCATATAGAGCATTATGTAACTTAGTTACATCTAACATATTTTCTTTACCAAATAGTGTTGTATATAGAACAGTCAGTTTAGGCATTTTGTAATATTGTTTACCAAAACGATTTAAAGCAGCAATTTTACAAACAAATGCTCCATTTTTGGCAGTACAATACATTTTCTTATTTGTATATATTTCTTGTATATAATTATTAAATATTGGTTTGTTTTGTCGCAATCGGTCCATTTCGACAAGTAATATATTTCTGTCAAATTTAATATTGTGAGATACAACAATATCTGCTTTACGAAAATCTGACATAAACTTACGAATAATTTCGTCAATTGTCAAGTTAAATTGTTTTCGATAATGTTTTGTGTATCGATTTAATACTCGTCGTGTTTTGCCTTGTGTTTTTTCTAATGATATATGATGAATTGCTTCACTCTCAGGAGATATAATCACCCCTTCGGTTAATCGAACTATTTCATCAAATATTTTCGCCGTATTTTTTTCAGTATCATAAAGAATATATGATAACTGGACTGCATGGGGATAATCCGCTTCGTTTGATGCAGGTATAACGTGTCCTGTTTTCATATTATTTGTAGGAGTCAATGAATAATCAGTCCACGCATTTTTAGGCAGACATGTTGTTTCAAAATCGAATACCATAATATATCTTGGTATTGATAGTTGCATTTTTTCAAAAAAAGACGACGTCATTATTACTTAATATAAACTATTCATATTAAGTAATTTTAATCAATTTATTTATATTCTTTACAGATACCAAAAGTCTTTCTATGCCATAATGTAATACCATGTTCTTTAATCCCTTTAATATGTTGTTGTGCACCATAACCTTTATTACTATTAATGTTATATTTGTCTATCAATTCTGGATTATTTGTACATAACTCATTAATATATTCATCTCTGGCAACTTTAGCAAGTATTGATGCGGCTGCAATAGAGCAATATTTATTATCACCACCTTCAATACATGCGTGAGATACACATTCAAACCTTTGTCGATTTTTATTATATATATTCAACTCATTAAAATAATTTCCATCTACTATAAGATGTATATCTTCGATATTCATTTTTGAACGTGATAGAATATCACGAACACACTGATGCATTGCTTGTTGAGTTGCTTGTAAAATATTAACTTGATCAATCATATCTTCTGATTCATATTGAATTGACCAGAAAAGAGCATTTGATTTAATATAATCAGACACTGATTTTATCTTCTTTGTTGAATGAAATCGTTTACTATCTTTTAATAAATGATATTGAAATGTATCGCTATTTTTAGGTAAAATAACTGCGGCAACATATACGCGGCCAAATAATGGACCGCGTCCGACTTCATCTATACCTATCTCAATTTTTTCTGAATCGTCGAAATAATGTGGTTTAAGGGTTTGTAATTTAGTATTTATTTTAGTGTTTTTCATATGTGTTGTCATTGTAATCAAAATAACATAATAAAATATATTTATATTGAATGACAATTATATTTTCATATATAAATATATGACTTATTTCAATGATTTGATTAATAACGACTTCATAAAAAATCCATTAAATATATTTGTTATAATATTATTATCTCTTGTACTACTCGCGACTTTAGGAGTTTATAAAGAAGGTTTTACTTCATCAGGAACAAATAATATGAATACAAATACATATACAAATACAAATGGTATAACCACAAATACGAAGAAAATATATATTGATGGTAATGAACTAACTATTAAAAAATTTATAGGAACAAATGGTAATACGGCAGAAGTTATTGCCCTAAATGGAAAGAGTGAAATTATAATAACAGATATAAATGGCAAAATAACAAAATATACTTATAATAATAATACTAATAATAATAATAATACCAATAACAATAACAATAACAATACAACAGGTTCTTATATTACACAACAAACTATATTTTATGGACCGTTTGGTGGAACAGCAAGAGTTACAAAAGGACAAAATGGTAATTATTTAATAGAATTAACTAATTCGAAAGGTATGACAGAATATTATATACAAAATACGTCACAACAACAACAAGAAATGTATCCTGGTTCTTCTACATATGCAAACGTTCAATCGACAAATCAACCTTATACTTATCCTTATTCTCAACAATCACAACAAAATGATTATTCAAGTTCTTTACCTCCTGGAATACCTGCAAATCAGATACCACCTGGACATGAAGATTTATATATTCTCAAATCTGAAGTAATACCGCCAGTTTGTCCAGCATGTCCTGCACCAATTACATCAATTAAATCGAAAACAGATAATTGTGCGCCGTGTCCTCCTTGTGGAAGATGTCCTAAAGCTGATTTTGAATGTAAAAAAGTACCCAATTATAGTTCAACAAATAATGACCTACCTAGTGTTATTTTACCAGCATCATATTCTACATATGGTTCATAGATAGATACGATTATATAAATTGAATATTTGTCGAAATTATTTCATCTATAAGTTGAGTTTATTATCTTTTGCCTTTGTATATTTAGAATTATAATTTTGAATGATTGTATCATTAATATATAATACAATTAATATTATAATAAAAGAGAGTATTACATAAATTACCCATTTATATATATAATCTAACCCTATTTTAGGTACTAAATTATATGCAATTAAACCATATATCATTGCACCAATATCTAATGAATTAAAAAACATCATGATAATAACACACAAAATTATAATTGTAAATTGAAGGATAAAGTAATTAAAATATTTGCTGAAAAATATAATGACAAAATAACCGATAATAGAAGATATTATATTTGATATAATATATTTATTCCATGAAGAATATCCATTCATATAAGAATATATACTAGGTATTAGTGTTATCAAAAAAATATGTATAGAATCTTTTAATTTATTAGTATTAAATAATGGAGAAATAATAAAATGCAGTAAAAATATTATGATAATAAATAATAATATATGGTATACAAATAATTCGATAATGACTCTATTAAAAAATTTAGATTGGTCTAATGAGTTCAAATAATGATATGGTAATAAGGTAATTGTTGTTTGGTTAATATTTTCATTTAAATGAATATATTCTGTTGCAGTAAACTTTCCAAAAAACTTTATCATATTTGAATATAAGTCCATTTAATAAATAAGTATAATATTAAATAATATTTTTTACAGTTTATTCATTTTTTATCCTAATTTTTACACATTTTTTATCTAATTGAAATGATGCAATTTTAGTCTCTTGTGGTACAATTTTAATAATACATTTTGATTTTTTGCCGTATAATGGATTAAAACAACCTTTTTCTTTATTGTTTTTGTCGATTTTATCGCAACCTCTTGCTCTAAAATGTTCAAATCGTTCTCTTACTTCTTCATATGTTAATCCTGATTTTTTACCTAACATTTTATTAATTATTTCATGTAAATTATACATATATAATGAAAATGTATATCGGTTTTTCATATGAGCCATAGTAAGTGGTGCTGTCTGTAAATTATTCTTTAAGTTTTCTCTACAATGTTTACAAGGTAATACATTTTTCAAGTTCATAATAAAATCACGATAATTACGTTTATCTTCTGTAGTTGGATTTACTGGATAATTAAAACTTATCGTATGTAAAAAGAACCATATAGTTGGACCCCAAACACTAGTCAAGAATCCATCTCCACTACTATAATCATTCTCATTATAAATAGTATAAGTCTCATTTAATTTTATGCGTTTAGATGTTTTATTATTATTTTGACGTTTACGTCTTGTTTTTTTCATATTATATAAATATAATAATATAATCTATTTTGTAAGAAAATCTATTTTGTAATAGACTTAGTATATTTAGGACAACAAATTATTAATGCTAATAACTTATCTTCGTTAAAAAATCGACAAATTATATATATATAATTTATATGTATAATTTAAAAGACAATTTAACAAGTAGTATTAAAGGGTTAACTTATTTAAGAGGCGGTTCCGTTTTTAATAATAATACAAAAATTATTATTTATGTAGTCATAGTATTAATAATATTATTAATAATTTATTATGTATATGTCAAATATGTAAATCCAAAACTAAAAGAGGTTTATAAACCAAATAAAGAACAGGTTTCAACATCATCTAGTTCGGGAAATGCGTCTGGAAATGGTAGTAATACTGTTGAATTGTTTATTTTTACAGCAGATTGGTGTCCGCATTGTAAAGCAGCAAAACCAGAATGGGATGCCATAAAAGCAAAATATGATAATACAGAATTAAATGGGTATATGATATTATTTAAAGATATAAATTGTACAACAAACTCTCCCAATACTGATAGTTTAATGGATAAATATAATGTCGAAGGATTTCCAACTGTAAAAATGCTTAAAGATGGAAAAATAATTAATTTTGAGGCAAAAATAACGCAATCCAATTTGACTCAATTTATTACTACTACAATATAATAATATCATTCATAACAATTTAATTTCGACAAAAATCAAATCCTTGATTGTACCCAGTTTCATATAAAAGTAATCGGTCTTCTTCATGAAATAATATATTTTTAATTTTAGAAAATGACATTTTATCTAATTTTATGGGTATTTCTAATATATTATTGGGTAGTGGAAAAGTAGGATATAAGAGGTGATTAATATAACTTATAAAATTATAACATAATACTCCTATAAACTCCAAAATATTAGAATCGGTATTACAATGAATATATTTATCTGTCAATCCATAATCATAATAAATACCTAATATTTTTTCATCTTTTTCTGAGTTTTCTATACATTGTTTTATTGGATAATTACATAAAAAACTTCCATCAATATAATATTGATTAATATAATTATATGGAGTAAATATAATGGGAATAGAAGAAGACATATATATCGCATAAATAATTGGTAAGTTTGGATGATTCTTGTAAGATAATTGTTCCAATACAAACTTATTTACATTAAATACATATATGTATAACTCTATTTTTGTTAATTCATATAATTCTAATAATGTTGTTGTTGTCGACATTTCTAATAATTCAAAAAATGGTTTAAAAAATATGAGAGATACAGTTTCGTCATATATACCTTTTTTGTGATAAATATTTACAATATGATTAATATTTATTTTAAATGTTTCATGAAAAGGACGATTAATAATATAATTATGTATTGAATCTATATCTATACCTAATTTTTGAAAACATATAAATAATGATATTAAACTTCCAACAGAAGACGCATGAATCGTTTTAATTTCATTAATATTTAGTTTTTTTGAATCTAATAAAGAGTTTATTGTACCATATCCAGCAATTCCAGAAGGTCCACCTCCAGATAATACTAAATGTTGTATATATTCTGATTCTGATTTTAATTCTGACATATTTCCATATACGATAAAAAAAAAATAATAATAACTTATTATATGAAAAGTATTAGTTATAGTTATAAAGAAATTGAGGCGAATATAAATGGTAAAACGTATCGTCGTTGTTTTAAAAATAATAAAAGAGTAAAATGTCGAAAAAATACAACAAAAAAAATGTATACTGATGTGTTTGATCCTATTTATTATTCGCTTTTTCCAAAAAAAGCAAATAATAGTAAACGACGCAAAAATAAGTAATTTAATAATGAATAAATTAGTTATTATTAATAGAATAAATTATGAATAAACTCTTCTATTCATAATTTATGGCGAATATTTTCACTCTCGAAAATATTAATGATTTTTCTGAAAAAATTAACTTAGATGAATTATATGAAAAGAAAAAACAATATGATTTGAATAAATTAGAATTATATAATAAATTGCTTAATAGGATTCATGTGAAAATTAAGACGACTTCAAGACAAAAAATAGATGAACAATTTTGTTGGTATGTTGTACCAGAAATAATTATAGGTGTTCCTAAATATGACCAAGGAGCATGTATAGCATATTTGTTAAATAAATTAAAAGATAATGGGTTTTCCGTAAAATATTATCATCCAAATACTTTATTTATATGCTGGAATCATTTTGTTCCTTCATATGTAAGAACTGAATTGAAAAAAAAAACAGGAATTATTGTAGACGAGTTTGGTAATCAACAAAAAGACGAACAATCTACTAATACAAAAATGGAAGCAACAAATGATACGGTTTTATTTAATAAAATATCGACAAATACAGCAACAGTAACTGATACGAATAAAAAATATACACCTATTCAATCATATAAACCTACTGGAAGTTTTGTATATAATAAAGAACATTTATCTTCATTAGAGAAGAAGATGTCATAATAATTTATCATAATAATTTATCGTATTATAGGTTGTCGACAAAGTGGGCAATTATTTATTCTTCTTGTTGAACAACCATTAAAACATGGTACACAAATTGTATGAGAACAATCATATCTTCTGGAAAACAGATTATCAGGTCCTTCATTTTCTAGACAAACTGGACATTGTTCTACCTCTACATTATCTGATTCTGAATTAACTGATTCATCAATTACATTAATACATAATACAATATTTTTTATTGAATCATATCTTATTCCAAAGTTTTGTGATATTGGAGTAATTATATTACGATTACATGGTAAATTGGTTGAGTCTTCATATACTACAATATGATATTTTTCAGGAGTTAATCCAAATTGTAATAGAATATCATGACATATTGTTCCAAACATATTTTTTGTTGTCATATTTGATAAGAATGTATATTTTAATACACGATATGGTGGTGATGTTATTTTTATTGATAATTTAATATAATATGGATTGAGATATGTATTATAATAATTATAATGATTATAATTATAATTATAACTATTTATTATGTCAGAAGAAGAATTTAAATTTGTTTGTGTCGTTGATGCTTGCGCCATTGTTGTTTAGATTGATTTAAAATATATAATTACTTTTTAAATCAATTTTTCTTTTACGATACACAATAGACAAATCAAAGAACTAAATGTATTGTAGATTCTTTTTGAATATTATAATCAGAAAGAGTTCGTCCATCCTCTAATTGTTTACCAGCAAAAATAAGGCGTTGTTGATCAGGAGGAATACCTTCTTTGTCTTGAATCTTCTGCTTTATAGCATCAATATTATCAGATGGTTCAACTTCTAATGTAATCGTTTTACCAGTTAATGTTTTTACGAATATTTGCATTTTATTTAGTATGATAGTAATGTTTAATATCTTTTACATAATAAATAATCTAATCTAAAAATCATAATCTTCATCAAAATTTTGATAATAATGTATTATCTCATTAATAAAAATATCACGTTCTCTTTTTTTTAGTAAACCCCATAATATATTGATTTTAAACTTCATTGAGTTAGGTTCGTCATTTCGTAATTCAATATTTCTAATATATTTAAAAACCGTATATGTATAATGAGTACGATTTGATAAGTTTTCGCCGAAATATGCGGTTCGTTTAATTGGATTTACAAATGGTAATCGTAAAAATATTTTATAAAATAATGGAGTATATCCATACATCATAGGCACATTATTATTGGCAAATCTATACAAGTCGTTATGTAACGAATATAAATACTCATCTTGATAATTCGTTATATCTTCAATAATGTGGTAATAATAATCATAAATTAAATGTTTACTGTAAAAATAAGATAATATATCTTTGAGTAATTGTTTAGGCTGTGGATTCTGTGCATAACCTAGAATATGATATTGAATATCAAGTGAAAGAAGATGTAGTGGCATTTTAATTGTATCACTTGTATTATTTGTATTATTTGTATTATTTGTATTATTTGTATTATTTTTATTTTTATTTATGACAACTAATGTAGATTCCATTATAATAATATAATATAATTTCTATTTATACAGAATGTCGAAAGAAATTAATTGTATTCTGAATATTAGGAATAGGTGTAGACAAAATAGAATAATTAGACATTGTATTATTTACAAAATTAGATAAAGGATTATCTTTTGGATTCTTGATAGGTGAATGAATATTTAACATAATCATTTCAAGAGAATCTATTTGATTTTGTGTAGTACGAAACATTATATTTTCAACAATTGCTTCATATATTTGAATACCTTTTAAGAAGTTTTCTTCGCAATTTAAATACATTTCGACAATCAAACTTCTCGATTCTTCAATATATTTATATAATTGTTTTTCTGTCAAACGTGGTTCAATACGAATGGTTTTATTGTCATCTGTATAAATAAAAATGCTATTAATAATATCTAATAATTTTTTTTGATAATAGTTGACATTACGCATCATAGTATTTAAATTATTTGCATAATTTTTAATAAGAACGCGCGTAGTACGTTTTCCACCAAATTGACCATTTTTATTTGTATTTTTATTTCTAATAGAGAATGATTCGAGAATATTTGCATCATCATCAATATCAGATTCTTTTTCAACATTATTAAAATTAGGTTGAGAATCAGGTTCAATATTTATAGAAATATCTGAATAATGATTCAATTTTATATCAGAAAATTTTGTAATATTAGAAGGCATAGTTTTATTCTTTGTAAAAACCTTGTAAAACTCTTCTAAATCACGTTGAAACTCACTCCGTGTTTTTTCAGTCATTCCATGAAACTCGCCAGTAGTATAGTCATATTCAGAATCATAATACAAGTTTATCAGTTCAGGTATTCCTGGTTCATCCATAAGAGAGTCTTTATTTTCTACTTCACCATGTAGATTACCCAATAATATATTCATTTTCTCATAACATAAACCATTACTATATTGTTTTACTTCAATTCCATCTGGGATATCATTTTTCTGTCGCAATGTTTTTGTCACTTTATCTCCAGATATATGGTCAATGTATTCATATTTAGGATGAATTGTCATCATAATTGCTGCAAATAGATGTCCAATTTTTACATAAAACTTTGCAATTTGATTACAATCTGATAATTTATTAGAAATATGGTCAATATCTTTTTTTTGAGCATATATAACGGTTTCACCATGTTCGACTCTATCACGCATTTGTTTTATATCAATTTCAGAATAATATCGGTTCAAAATATCACCAGTTAACATAACCAACTTGTCGCAATAAGATTTATTATGTAGATTTTTCATGGTATTGAAATCAATTGTCAATATATATTGTGACGCAATATAATCAATTTTATCAGCAAAATGCGCATTTTTTTCGGTAAACTGTTTTTCTTTATCTCGTAATAAATCTTGACCCCATATGTATAATTTAGTATGTAAATTATCGTCGATATTACTGTCGTCTACTTTACGATTCGTTGATAAACTTGCAGAAGATATATTACCCATATACATCATTAATATATAAAAAAATTGAATTAAATACATATTATTATTATTAAAAGAATTATGAAAGATATTAAAGATATAATGATGCCAACAGAAATGAATCCTATATCAGTATTAAATACATCAACAACAATAACTAAAAGCAAAAAAAAAAAAGGTACAACCTCAGCCAAATACAAGGCAGAATTGTGGAACAATTTCGATAATGAAGTCTTTCCAGATAAACAAAGCAAATTAGAATGTATATATCGAAATTGTGGTAGCAGAGAAAATTGTGAATATTGTAATTCTATTTTAGCATTTTCAGATGAAGGTTTTCTCACTTGTACAAATACAAGTTGTGGTATTATTTATAAAGATATTGTCGATCAATCCGCCGAATGGAGATATTATGGTGCAGATGATAACCAAAATGCGGATCCCACGCGTTGTGGTATGCCAATTAACCCCTTATTACAAGAATCATCTTTTGGTTGTAAAGTTCTGTGTAATGGTTCAACTAGTTATGAAATGCGAAAAATACGCAGATATACAGAATGGCAATCTATGCCATATAAGGAAAAGTCGCAATATGATGAGTTTCAAAGGATAACAATCATGTCGCAAAATGCTGGAATACCAAAGGCAATTATTGATGACGCATTTGTATATCATAAAAAGATATCAGAATATGATACAACATTTCGTGGAGATAATCGTGATGGTATATTGGCTGCTTCAATATATATATCATGTCGTATTAATAATTATCCGAGAACCGCAAAAGAAATAGCAACAATATTCTTCTTGGATGTCGCTAGTGCTACAAAAGGTTGTAAAAATGCGTTACTTATTATTAATGATTTGGAAAAAGATATGGATAATAAAGAAAAAACCAATTTCTGTAAAACGACGCCAGTATCTTTTATCGAGAGATATTGTAGTAAACTTAATATTAATACAGAAATGACTAATTTATGTAAGTTTATATCAATAAAAATTGAAAAGAATAATTATATGCCGGAAAATACGCCAAACTCAATTGCAGCAGGCGTCGTATATTTTATTGCACAGGTTTGTAACTTAAATATTACAAAAAGAGATGTTAAACATACAAGCGATACAAGTGAAGTTACTATTAACAAATGTTATAAAAAAATAGAAAAGTTCAAAGAAGTATTAATACCTGGTAGAATATTAAAAAAATATTCGAATGCTATTATTTAGTTAGTTTAATTATAGATAATATTAATATTAATATTAATGTTATCTTAATGTTAATATTATTTTCATTTTTATAATGTTTTAATCATTATATATATTATAATGCTTAATTTTAGAGTTATTAATAAAAGACCATCATTCATTTCAAAAAAACCAATAATAAAGAGGAAACATATTGATGATTTTTATATAGTAAATGAACGTAAAATTCGTGAATGTACATTAAAACATGAAGTATTACATAAATTACAAGAAACTTATACATTTTCAAAATCAAATAAGTTAGCTTTTATTCATCCTACAAAATGTGGAGGAACTACTGTAGAAAACTTTATGCATGAAAACTATCGCAAATATTTTCAATTAAATAAAGCTCACGGTCAGACTTGTTTAAATCATAATAATCCTGTTATAATTGTGAGAGACCCTATTGACCGTTTTAAATCAATGTTCAAGTTCTGGAAATATGGGAGTCGTATAAATAGACGCACTGAATCATTTCTTAATAAATATAAAAATGTTACTGTAAAACAGTTTATTCAATTTATTAAAAATGATAAAAAAGAACATTTATTTGGTGGCGTAACTTGGGACGTTCATATCAAACCCATTACTCATTGGATTAAAAATACTAAATTACATAATATAATCATATTAAAATATCAAAAAAATCTTGATAATAGTGTTCAAAAATTATTAGAAATAATGAAAATACCTTCTAAAAATGTTCATGTTCCGTATTTTAATGTTTCAAGTACTAAAGAAAACGTTATTCTTGATGATGAGGATATTCAATTTATTAAAGAATATTATAGTTCGGATTTTGAATTATGGGAAAAAATTATTGAACATCCATATTTATTTCGTTTTGTTATATAATTTTATAATTTATAATATAATATAATATATAATATAATATTTTTATTCGTGAATCTTCTTGTCAGTTGTATATATTAATTCCAGTTAATCCACCTAAATCTACCATACATTTGGTTTGTTTCTTCACTTTGTACTACTGTTGATACTGTAACACCATCTCTTCTTTCAAGACTATTAATATAGTTTCGTATCAACATAGCTGTTCTATTATCTGTTATATCAGAATCATTACTTGTATTTTCAAACATATTTTCACTATTATTTGATACAGATACGATACATGCAGGTGTATTTGTTCTCGTTCCAACAACAACTTGAGAATAACTACGATTATCTCTTTGTGATAATGGAATTGTTTGGTTTTTTATATTATCAATTGTATCAAATATTTTGTCACAAAAATCATCTGTATGTTTAGGATTTTGTGAATTGATTGGTGTTATTAAATATAATAAATCTGCCATTGTATATCCAAGATTTGTCATTTTATTTGCCAATTGTTCTAATGTAACTTGGGATTCATTATCAGTTTCTGTAGAACTAGAGTCAAAACTAGAATTGCTCTCTTCTGTAGAATCATCATCTGTATCAGTAATCAAATGGGGCATATCGTCATAATCGTCATCATCATCCTCTTCATTATCATTTTTTATAAGAAGATGACGACATAAAGGACAATGAGAGTTCTTTTTAACTGCTCTAAGAAGACAATAGCAATGAAATACATGACCACAAGTTGATACTGATATATTAATACCATCAACTTGTTCAAAACAAATTGGACATGGTTCAATACATCCTTCTGGTATTTCAAATATAGGAGGGACAAGTGGTATACTTAAATCAACTTCTTCTTCGACAATAGTAGAGTTTGCTGTTGGAGTTGGTGTTGGTGTTGTGGTTGAAGTATTTGGTAGTATAATTACATTATTATTTTCAATTTCAAAATCAAAATCGTTATTATAATCTGATTGGTCAAACAATTGTTGTAGAATTGTTTCTTCTCTTATTGATTGAGACATTGTAACTTTGTTGAGAGTTTAATTGATTTGTAATATATATTAATATTGTCGAATCTATTTCAATTTATTTATTAAGTAATATAAACAAAATAATATAATAATATCATTATAATTATGTCGATAAAATATATATTCTGTGTTATATTATTATTTTATCAAAATATTGTCAATTCATATAAACATCAACCAATATTATTTATACCTGGATTAGGTGGTTCACGCCTTCAAAAAAATGGAATAAGTATATGGCCACCTGATATAAAATGGATGCTATTAAATCCAGAAAAATATCGAGATATGCTACTTCATGATAATGAATTACAAACGCTACAATTTGGTAACAAAAAATCTGTAGATATTTATTCCAATTATATGAAACTCTTTATTAAAACAAATCCTTTCGAGAAAATACTAGCTCTTGAAAACCTACATGCAATTCCATATGATTTCAGAAATATTGATCGCCAATATATACTTTCTTTTAACGCCAAATTGAAATCATATATAGAAGAGTTTGATGAACCAATTAAATGTGTTACGCATAGTTCTGGTGGACTTATTTTCCATTATTTTTTACATTGTCAAACAAGTAAATGGAAGAAAAAGTATATCAAAGAAGTATTTAATGTTAATGTACCATTTACTGGAACAATATGTTCATTAAAACAGGTAACTCAAAGCACTATATATGATTTTATTTCAAATATTTTTCTCTTCTCGATGGGATGTGTTATTATGAACTTTCCGAATAAAAAATATATGAATAATCCTGTTTTGATTGTAAATAATATCGAAAAAGATTATATTGAATACTTTGGTCTTCAAAAAGAGAACGAAATTTATCGACAAAATGAAGATATAATCAATACATTTTCTGTGACAAATGGAGTGAAAACTACCATAATATATAGTACAACTACTGAACTAATTACGCCTACTACTATTCATATTAATAATAATAATGATTTAAAAAAAGATAGTATGACGATTATTTATGGTGAAGGCGATGGATTGATTCCTTTATCTAGTATGTTACATCCTAAAATATGGAGTCGTTCAGACCTTGATATCGTCCATATTAAGGATATATTACATACTGATGTTCTTTGTTCTGATGAATTAATCAGTATTATTAGTTCAAACTAATTGATATTATTCGTTGTGAATATTATGAATTCTACAAATACAAACTTAACGACAATTCCAAAAAGAATATTTATTGTTCCTTATAGACAACGACGAGAACAAAAGTTCTTCTTCTCGAATCAAATGGATTTTCTGTTAAAGGATAGCTGCGATTATGAGATATATTTTTCTCATCAATGCGATGAACGACAATTCAATCGTGGTGCTACAAAAAATATAGGGTTTTTAGTAGTTAAAGAAAAATATCCTGATGACTACAAAGATATAACATTTATATTCAATGATGTCGATACTTTACCATTTCATCGTATTTTTGATTATCAAACGACAAATGGAGTCGTTAAACATTATTATGGTTTTGAATACGCACTTGGAGGAATAGTAGTTATTAAAGGCGCAGATTTCGAGATGATAAATGGATTCCCAAATTTTTGGGGTTGGGGAAATGAAGATAGTGTTTTTCAAGAAAGATGTTTACGAGCAGAATATCATATTGATCGGTCACAATTTTATCATATAGGTAGTCCTGAAATACTACAATTATTTGATGGTGTAAAACGACTTGTATCTCCTCGTGAATATAATTTAGGACAACAAGATAGTGGCGTCGATGGATTATCAACTTTACATAAGGTAACATATTCTGTAGATGATGAATCATTAAATCCAGCTGATAATTTGTATACAATTGATAATAAAAACATTCAAATAATTAATATTCTATCATTTTTGTCTCTAGTAAACTTCGAGAAAAATGATTATTATGAATATGATTTGAGAAACTCAACGCGAACTATTGTTAATCCTACAAAAGAACAATTTACAAGACAAAGAGTTGTTACTACCGATGATTGGAAAATAATACAACAATCTCCATATCCGAATAATCCGAATAATCCGAATAATTTTAAAAAAAATATACAACATTATTCTGTAATAAATAAATATTCACCTGACTACGCAAGATATATTGGAGCAAAACCTAAGGCAACAACAAGTACACATATTAGAATAGGTGGCGGTGTTCGACGAAGGTAATATTTATCTTTATTATTTTGCATTTTTGTTATTGAATCATTTTTATACAATTTTACAGTGTTTAATAATTATCATTTGAATTATAATCATGACAAATATCATTATTATCACAAGTATGGTACATATCAGAAATAAATTTTTTTATTTCTGATAGTTCTTTTAGTATTTTCTGCTGTTGTTCAATCATTGTATTCATTAATATAATTTTACTATATATAATAATAAAGCATATAATAAGTAATAAAATACCAACCCAATTTGTTAAAATAAATACTTTCAAATATTCTTTAAAAAATATAATTGATTGAAATAATTGTGGTAAACGGTATAGAAACCCCAAAATATTCAACACACATAAAACTTTAATTATGATAATAAGCATTGAACTCAAAATTAATAATTATTTTGTTTTGTAAATAAATCTACTTCAATTTATTTATAATTTAATAACTCTAGAAAAAATGACAATTAACAATTAACTATTTTAATATAATAAATAATAATTATATTAATAAATTAATGCGAAATATAAGAGACATACAAAATGCATTCTATATTAATCTAGAATCTCGCCCAGATAGAAGAGACAATGTAGAAAAAGAAATGTTTCAATTAGGTATTCCAGTACAGAGGTTTGGTGCTATTAGATTAGAGAATGGACGAATTGGATGTAGTTTAAGTCATTTAAAATGTTTAACAATTGCAAGAGATAAACAATGGTCACATGTATTAATTGTCGAAGATGATATTCATTTTACAGATCCATCCAAGTTTCAAATACAATTAAATGATTTTCTTTCTTCAAAAGTAGAATGGGATGTAGTTCTGTTTGCTGGAAATAATATTCCACCATATAAACATTGTAGTACGCATAGTATTCAAGTATCATGTTGTCAAACAACAACTGGTTACATGGTAAAACAGCACTATTATGATATATTAATTGATAATATCAGAAAAGGTATAAGTTTATTAATGAAAAATCCTGCAGATCATTATTATTATGCGATTGATAAATATTGGTTTCAATTACAATCGAGAGATAAATGGTTTTTAATTACTCCGCTAACTGTTATACAAAAAGAAGATTATAGTGATATAGAAAAAAGAATTACAAATTATTCTCGATTAATGTTAGATATTGATAAAACCGAATTGATAAAAAAAAAACAACAAACAATTCAGTGGAAGAAGCCAATTGAAGAATATATATCATTATAATAATTCGGAATCACCAATACCGAATTATAAAAAATAAAAATAAATAAAAATAATATTATGTGATAATAAATAATAATAATAATAATAATAATAATAATAATATATTATTTTGGTTGAGGCATCATTGTTTCTAGTAATTTTACACATAAAGGGCATGCACAATTGTCGATATTTTTATGAATGCATTCCATACAGAAATATAAACAAGGTAGGTTCAACCATTTCTCATCATCTACGCCATCATCATCATTCATAATTGTTTTACAATAATTTATTTGTTCTGTCATGTTGAAATAGTTGAAACACGAACCATCAAACTTATTGCAACTTGAATATGGTGTTTTATTATAACACAAATAACAAATAACCGACACAGTTCCTGTATCAGGCATTATAATATTATGATAGAACCGTCTGTGTTGACGTTTGTTATACATAGAAGTATCTTCTCGACAAATTATACAAGGTCGTTGTTCTTGTTCTGTGTTCATTCCAATCAAATAATATCATTTCATTAGAAATAAAGTATTTCAATTTATTTATTATGAAGATGACTACATAATAAATATTTATACATAATACATCATACATCATACATCATATTTGTAATCAATTAAAAAACAGTCGCTTTGAATATAAAGAATATTTAATTTCAAATTGTCATCTAAATGACGCCCAATAGCATAATCTTCAAAATATTCATCTATAAATAAGGTTATTTTATTGAGCAAATCTTTAACTGCATCAAACGAGAGAAAATAAAATCGTCCACTACAATATTTTGTTGGTAATATAGGTAAATTGGCAGGCAATTCATTATGAATATAATGATATTTTGAATAATGTGGTTGTAAAACTTCGATAACTTGTCCACCATAATGATATTTTTCTTTTGTATTTTTTTCAATTAATGTCTTTACCATCTCGAAAAAACGAATATTTAATACTTCTTGATCATCATCTGTTTTAAATATATATTGAATTTTATATTTTTTGTCAATTGCATTATAAGCGGCAATCACTTTTTGTGGAAGAGAATTATAATCATCTTCGACACGAACATATAATATTTTTTTATTTTCTGAAAATAAATAGTCTGTCTTTAAAGAAGGTATTCCTATTACATGATAATATATTAAAAATTGAGGTAAACCTTTTAACCAATTATCTTTTTGTATTTTTGCTTTATATTCATAATTTTTACAACTCATTATCAATAAAATATAATCTTGTTTACAAAGTTGATTATGTTCGCAATTTAACATAGTTAATAATGTATACAAGGTTTAAGTATTTGATAAATAAATAAATAATTAATAATATAATGCAAATTGATGTTACATTATATTATGATACAAATGAATATGCAAATGGAATAGGAGTTGGGTTTTATCCAACAATATATCCTTATAAGAAAAAATATAAACCTATATATATATGTTTTGAATTAATAAATGATATTATAATTGGTAAGCAAATATGGAAACAAATAAACGGACCTGTTATATATGGTTTAATTAAGATTCACGGACAAGAGTTGTTAAATATACTTAATGAGATGATGAATATAAATGCGACATGTATTTATAATTCTGGAACACGACAAGTGTATCCAATTACAAATAATTCGACTTATTATATTCTAGAAAAATATAATTCTGATAAATAAATAACATATTATAGTTTGATACAAATCCATTCAGAAGGACATATATCGCATGTTTTGTGTGTTAACTTTAATTTTTCTCCAAACCAAAGTTCTGGATAACATACAATTTTATCTTCTTTGTCATTAAAATATGCACCCCACCAACTAAATGTACTATTTGCAATAATATTATGATGACATAAACTCATTAATAACATTTGTTTCCAATCAGGAATAATTTCTGGACATATTTTAAATGTCCAATTAGATGGACATTCCAATTTTAATTGTTCAATCATATAATCTACTTTTGTAATATCGGTTTGTTCACAAAAGTATAAAATGGTTACAACATCACTTGGTTTTAAATTATTTTTCATATGATTTAATGCGGCTGAATAGTATTCAATCGACATAATAGGAAGTATATTTGGAATATTTATATAATCACCTAAACGAAAATGGAGACTAATTATTGTATTTGTTGGATTTGTCGAAATAATTTCATTAAATATATCTTTTACAAGATTTTTATTATAATTTAAATTAATTAAATTGTATATATCATTTTTATAATCTTTAAAATATTTCTCACTTTGGAAATATCCATATAATAATACTTTATTATTTTTCGACAAATTAGGTAATTTCTCATAATGATGACCTTTTTCACTTATTTTTCGAAGATTATTTGCATTATATTTTCCAATATAATTTTGTAAAGAAGAAAGAAATGAAAACCAATATGTATTTCTATTTGCAAGTTTTATATTTGATGTAAACTTGAATTGATGACCTTCTTTTAAAGCATATGCAATAGTTGTAAATATCTGGAAAAGTTGATTACCTAATCCACCCATTAAATGACCATGAATCATATTATATTATTAATATGATTAATAATATAATTTCTCGTTTTGAACTCAAATCAAATTGTGGTATTGTATTTTTGATGTTTTTTTAAAAAAATTATTATATTATTATAATATAATAATATAATGGGAAGCAAAAAAAATAACAGACATAAAAATAAAACTTTAAAGAAATTAATAAATAAATATATTTTTAAAAAAAGGGACATATGTTGTGAAGATGATATAAATAGAAAATTAGTAATTGATGATATTTTTGCGCTTTATATTGAAATTGCTGATTTTATGTACGAAAAAGATGAATATTTATCATATATAAATAATGATTTACTTATATTTATAGGTTATAAAAATGATTTAGAGAAAAAACACGACAGTAAAGGTATTAAATTATGGGACTTCATAAATAGTAAAATGTATATTAATAACAAAATAGATCAAACCAAAATTATCGAATTATTGAATGAATTACCACTATATTATTTATTATCTTTCTTAGGTAATGCTTATTATAAATATAAAAGAAATAAGGATGTTTTAGATAATATTAAGGCTAACCCTATGTAATATGCAATTTAATTATTTAATTATTTAATAAATAATTAAATATAACATGTATTTTTTAATGCCAAAATGTTGAAATGTCAAAATAGTTTAAAACTCCATACATAAATCAAATACTGTATCATCCTTTGTTTTATTTGCCAATGCATAACTGCTTACATTACTCTCGAAAAAGTTTGCTTTTGATTCAACTGATATCAATTCCATCCATTCAAATGGATTCGGAACATTATAAATCTTATTATGACCCAATTGGACAATTAAACGGTCAGCAACAAACCGAATATATTGTGTCATTAATGTTGAGTTCATTCCAATCAAACGGCACGGCAATGCTTCGCAAATAAAATCCGTCTCAATATCTACTGCTTCACGTATAATTTCTTCAACTTGTATTGTTGTGAGTCGATTATTTAACTTCCTATAAAGGAGAACAGCAAACTCCGCATGAAGAGCCTCATCTCGTGAAATGAGTTCATTTGAAAATGTCAATCCAGGCATTAAACCTCGTTTCTTCAACCAATAAATTGCACAAAATGCACCAGAAAACATAATCCCTTCGACACAAGCAAATGCTACTAACCGCATCGCAAAATCAGAATCATGGTCGACAATCCATTTTTGTGCCCATTCTGCTTTTTGTCGAATACAGGGATAATGTTTTATACCTTGAAATAGACGATATTTATCTTCTTTATTGCGAATATATGTATCTATTAGTAGACTATATGTTTCACTGTGAATATTCTCCATTGCGATTTGAAAACCATAAAATGCGCGTGCTTCTGATACTTGAATATCATTCATGAAACGAAGTGCCAGATTTTCACATACTATACCATCACTCGCCGCAAAAAATGCTAGAATTGTAGACACAAAATGTCTTTCTTCATCTGTTAGACGCAATTCCCAGTCATTTATATCTTTAGATAAATCAATTTCTTCTGCCCTCCAAAAACTATCGACTTGTTTTTTATACATTTCCCAAATATCATCATGTTGAATAGGAAACATTACAAAACGGTCATCATTTGGAGTCATTAATGGTTCAGTATTCATATTCTTATATATATGAATAATATTATATTTATACTTCTTATTTATACTTTAATCGCTTAATATTTCTCTCTTTTTATTTTAATGGATTATAATTTGTCGAATAATCGAGAACAACGCAATAATGAAGATATATATATAGATTTACCTTCTATTACAAAACCATATGATGACAATAATTATCTCGATATATACAATCAAGAAGAACAATCCTTCTTCATAAATGACTCTGATTATGATGATGAATATGAAGATTATGACGAAGATTATAATCAACAACAATTATATCCTCCTAATATTGTGATAAATGGTCCATCACCACAAGAACAACAATCTCAACAAATATATCCTCCTGACATTATTATTAAAGAAAAATCACAAAATAATGAATATAATAAAATGCTATCTCAATTCCAAAAAGAAAAATATATGTCGAAACTAATTGATACGCCTGATGTAGGAACTCGAGATAATATATTTCAAACCGTTCAAGAACAAATTGACTTAAAAAGACAATATTTAGCAAATAAACAAAGTGAATTAAAAGAATATATTAGCACAAATGATTTTCTGAGAAGTGTAAAAGATGATTATAATAAATATAACGATTTCATAATAAATGAAAAAAAACAACAAATTAAAGCATTAGAAACATTGAAACAATATAGTGAAGATTTGCGTATAAATGGTCAATTGACAGAAGAACGTATTAAAGATACAATGAAAGACCAAGCATATATATTAAATGAAATGGGGTATTTAAAGAAGCAGTTAGACGAATATACATGTCCAAATAAATAATATAATAGTATTATAATATGAGTGAACCAATGAGTCAAGAAGATGATATAATGAGAGATATAAATGAAATATTCGAGAAATTAAATAATGTTAATAGAAATCAACAAGATAATAATCGTAAAATTGTAAATATTAAAACGCAAACCGCACAAATATTACAAACTATACAAAGATTTCAATATAATATTATTGTAAAAATATTAGAATGTTGTAAATCACCATATATTAACCCAGAGGAAACAAAAAATAACATGAAAAAAATAAAAACAGATTTGGCAAAATTAAATGAAATAACAAATCAAATTACTGGTAATATTACTAGTGAAACTAATAATATTAATGAAATACAGACGAATACTGAAAGTATAACTAGATTATTATCATCTGCGGAAGATTATATTAAAAATATTAATTGTAAAGATTGTAATGATGAAACAAAAATTGCGAATATTATTTTATATACGAATAATATACTTCAAACAATAATTCAATTGCGAGACAAAATACCTAAACAAAATGATATAGAACGAAATGAATATGCAAAGAAATTCCTTTTAAACTTATTTGGTGCAAATATTACTATTCCAGACACGGCTTTAATTAATTTTAATAAATCTAACGCTGTTACAGATTCAAGTATTTTAGATTTAAAAAAGTTTATTTATTTAAAAATAGTAGACAAATTAAGCAAAGATGGTGCAATTGATGTTAACGCTTTTAATAAATATATAAAAGTAGTAGATACAATGAAAGGAGGTTCTCGTTATAAGCGTAAAATGTCGTTTAAAAGACCTCGTAAAAGGAGCGGGTTACGCTCTAAATCAAGACGTGCTCCAAAACGAAGAACTCGCAAATATCGTTCCCATAAATATCGGCGATAAACTCGTTTCCATTTGCGTTGAATAATACGTATCCATATTGTCTTTATAATAGCAACAGTTTCTCCTCCACACAGAATAATATTTTCTGTGATTTCAATTCTTGATGGCATTTTCATTATATTTAAATAATTACGAATTATTGGATGTTTACGTGGAACCAAGACCCGACGATTAACCTGTATATCTTCATGTAACATATCAATTAAGTGAATAACATTATAGTTAATGTTATTCAGTTCTTCATATTCTGATGATGAATCCGTATCAGAATCAGTATTAGTATCAGTATTAGTATCAGCGTCAGTGTCGGTGTCAAAATTAAAATTAATTTCAGAATCATTAAAGTCTTCAAAAGAATATGATTTAATAACAATATAATGCTGTAAAATATTAGGATCACTATTTTTGTCGATACCATGTAATCTAGGATGAAATAATTCGCATAATGTTAATTGAAAACGATTGAGATTCATATTTAGTAATTAGCAGCGATTGATTGATATATTCTATTATTATTCTATTATAATTCAATTTATTCAAAATTATACCAAACATTATATTTTTATTATATATAATGAAATATAGGTCAAGAAACTCTTCGAAAAATTATAGTAATAAGTTTGTATCTCAAAAATGGTTATCCAATAAATATGTATTATATACTACACTTGGATTATCATTATTGTTCTTATTATGGCTACTTTTAGCAAATAGATATGGTTTAATATGTATATTCGCATTAATAGCATATATTATATACTGCTTTAATAAAAATATGATAATTGTTTTAGGATTATCATTAATAATTACTTATATTGCAACTTTAGGAATGAAGGTAAAAGAAGGGTTAGAAAATGCTACGCCAGATACAACTGATACAACCACCTCAAAAGACAATAAAAACGACCCAACAACAACAACTACTGATTCAACTGGAACTACTCCGACAACAAATATTAATGATTTATTGTCTCAAGTCACAAATACATCTTCTAGTTTACCTACTACAGTTACACCATCTACAACGACTGCCACAGCAAGTTCTGGATTTAAAAATAATAATAAGAAGAAACATCAAGAAGGTATTGATATTATGAGTAATAAAAAGAGTAATAGAATAGATTATGCTTCGACAGTAGAGGATGCTTATGATGATTTAAATAGTATATTAGGCAGTGATGGAGTACAGAGATTGACACATGATACACATAAATTGATGGAACAACAAGTAAAATTGGCAGATGCAATGAAAAATATGGCTCCATTAATCGAGAGTGCAAAATCATTGATGAGTGGTTTTGATTTTAATAGTTTGAATAATTTTGGTGGTATAGCAGCAAAAATTATGAATCCAAAATAATATTTGTCGATTGATTATAATAACTTATTTGAAATGACGGTTTGATTATATTATACTATTATAATATAATTATGAGTGTAATGGATATTACTAATAGTTCAGTAATAAATTATTGTGATGAAAAATGTGCTTTATCATTCAATTATCCGACAAGTTCAACATGTATTGTGACGAATCAAAATTTTTTATTTGAATTATCATATGATATAGCTCCTACAGTAACTCCTGTAACATTTAATAACAATAAATATAATCTAAATTATATTCTATTATATGCTCCATCTATACACTTATTTGATGGAAAAACAGTCGAGGCTGAACTAATAATATATCATACAAACTCAGCGAATCCAAATAATTGTTTACTTATATGCATACCAATAAGTTCCAGAACAAATACTCCATCACAATTATTATCTAATATAATGAATGATATTGTCGATTATACGATGAATAATGGGAATGATAAAGAAACATTTATTATTCAAGATTATAATTTAAATAATATTATACCAAAAAAACCTTATTATTATTATAATCAACCAACCCAAAATTGGGATATAGTTGTATATGGATTACAATATGGAATATACATACCAGAAAAAACTTTAACAGACATATCTGGATATATTAAACCTTTTTATGCTCCAGTGATTATTTTTCCATATGAAAGTGATATATATTTGAATAATACTGGACCTGGAAAAAGTAGTGACTCTGGAGAAATATATATTGATTGTCAACCAATAGATAGTTCTACTGAGACAGTAGAGGTTGTATTTAAAAAAGATACAAATATAAGTGGCGGAGGAGCTGGTTCTGCCAGTGCAAATAATACTACTGCATTTGTCACTCTTACTGATTTTGGTTTAGGTACGACAACAATTATGATAATTATTGTCATGTTTATTATAGCGGGAATATATATTGCTCTTGGAATGCGAAATATAATCACTCGAAAATGGGAACGATATAAAATGTCACCATCCAAATTGAGTTCATCTGTTATTTCTAAGAATAATTCAAATAATTCTTTATTTGATGAGTTTAATAACAAGTTTTTGAACTTATTTAATTTATATACATTACAACAACAACAACAACCTAAAATGTCTAAGAATAATTCAAATAAATCTTTATTTGATGATTTTAATAACAAGTTTTTGAAGTTATTTAATTTATATACATTACAACAAGAAAAATAATCAACAATAAACAATAAACCTACATTATAAATTATAAATTATAAATTGTAAATTGTAAATAAGTAATTCAATATATATGATTATATATTTATAAAACAATTATATAACACCATTGTAGTGAACAGAAGCAGCATCATGTTGGTCATTTAATATTGGAGAAAATGTATATTTTTGTGAATTATTTGTATCATATTTATGAATAGGTGCTCTCAGTTTTACTATTTCTTGTTCCAAAGTATATGGATATTTATTGTTATTTATCATTTCGGAATATTTTTTTTCTTCTGATGGTATAAAATGTTTTTGTCCATAACTTCCGGTTTCTATTGTAGAAGTTGTCAATAATTTATATGCAACAAAAAATCCGATTATTCCTAAAATCGGATTACAAACAGCAAATAAAATAAAAGCTATTAAAATAATAATAATTTTACCCCATATTGTATCAATTAAAACAGCTAATCCATGTGGCATTTTGTATCCGGTAATCAAATAAATACAAAATAATATGAGTAATAATAATTGTCCCAAATATCTTTTTGTAAATAGTTCTGTAAAAGTATTGGTCCCTATATCCATATCATAATGATATATTTTATTTGATTCTGTTTCGACAAATAGGAGGCAGGAATGAGTTATAATTTAATAAATTGATATAAATATATTTTTGATAAATATATTTATTTGCGATAATGATGACAACAACAATAACAACGCCGACAATAAAAACAGATAAACAAATTAAATCATATTTGGGTAAAAAAGGATATACTATTCTAAAAAATGACATATCAATAGAAGAATTAAATAATCTTCGTAAAAATTTGATTGTTAAACCTCATATTCATGGAGTAGGAGGTGGTGGATTTGGAACAGAAACAATAAATTATCCTGTCTACCGCGAATCAATTAGTAAAATATATATACCTCGTTATTATGGGATACAACAATATGGTTTACCTAAAATTACCCTTCCTGACGGATTGCCTATAAATTGTCCTTTTAGTGCATCATTGAGACCCATACAAATACCAGTTGTCGATGCATTTATGATGAATATAAGTAATGGTGGAGGTGGAGGATTATTAGAACTGCCATGTGCATTTGGAAAAACAGTTATATCTCTTTATATATGTTCTTTGTTAGAGAAAAAGACACTGATAATCGTCCACAAAGAGTTTTTAATGAATCAATGGATTGAGAGAATCCGAGAGTTTTTACCGAATGCTCGCATTGGCAAGATTCAAGGACAGATTATTGATATTGAAGAAAAAGATATCGTATTAGGCATGTTACAATCATTATCTATGAAAGAATATCCTGCAAGTATATTTGATAGTTTTGGACTCACTATTATTGATGAAGTTCATCATATATCGAGTGAAGTATTTTCTTGTGCTCTTTTCAAAATTGTAACAAAAATTATGATGGGATTATCTGCGACAATGAATCGCAAAGATGGAACAACATCAGTATTCAAGATGTTTCTTGGAGAAGTTGTTTATAAAGGTAAAAGAGAAGAAGATTATAATGTAATAGTTCGTGCTATAGAATATGAGGTAGATGATGATGATTTTAATGAAGTATTAACTGATTATCGTGGAAATGTAAAATATAGTACTATGATTTCTAAATTGTGTACGTATAATAGACGTACAGAGTTTATATTACAAATTATTATCGATATGTTTAAAGAAAATTGCACACAACAAATGATGATTTTGGCTCATAATAAGAATATATTAAAATACCTTTATGATGCAATTAAACATCGTAAAATAGCGGAAGGAAGTGTAGGATATTATATTGGCGGAATGAAAGAAAATGCATTAAAAGAAACAGAAGGTAAAAGTATTGTCATTGCTACATATTCAATGGCCGCAGAAGCGCTTGATATTAAGACATTGACTACATTAATTATGGCTACTCCAAAAACGGATATTGAACAAGCAGTCGGACGTATTTTGAGAGCAAAACACGGCAATCCAGTTGTAGTTGATATTATCGACAAACATACTCCATTTCAGAATCAATGGCGCAAACGAAAGCAGTTTTATAAAAAACAAAATTATACAATCGTAAAAAATATGACTACAACTATGAATACAAATACGAATAATGAAAAAATAAAAATGAACAATAATGATGATGACTTATTTGGTAAATGTTTATTAAAACGAATGACAAATAAAAGTATTTAAACTTTAAATTAATATTGACGATATGGTGCTGGATTAGCTAATGCCAATTCATTTGAACTTACAGCATAACCTGGCATAGAATAACCGCTAATAGGATTAGTTACAGAAGACAATCCTCCTTTCTGAAACTTATGACAAACACAAGGACAATTCTTGAGTCTACATATTTTATTTTTATGACAAAGACAATTGCATTTTTTACCTTTATGATGTTTATGATGTTTATGATGTTTATGATGTTTATGAGATTTTTTATGAGAACCTCCTAACCTAAATAAATAACAACTAGAGCATTTACTACGACGAGAATGCCGTTTTTTTGATTTATATTTTCTAGTTTTTCCGCCTATTTTTGATGCATCTGATGCTTCAATATTGCTAATATATCCACGAGAACCATCATTAGTATAAAGAGCATCATTTATACTAGTATAATTTGCCGAAGAATGCGCATTTGTTGCGTTAACAAGCGGATACATATAATTATAATATATTATAATTATAATTATATACGAGTTGATAACCGCTTAAATAAAATTATACATTTGATTAGCTCCACCACGTTGTGTTTTTTCTATATGAAACTTGTCACATACTAAAACTTTATTATATTTTAAAGTTCTTAATTGCCATATATTTTCAATTTGTGGGTCATATTTATTATCATCATTCATTAAATATATATTAAAAATATATGAAAAGTTTGCGTAACGACAACCTACAACTTCACAACGGTTTCTATTATGTTGTGTTAAACAATCATAATCATCTAAATTAAACTGACTTAAATAATTTTCGAATGTTGGAATAAAAAAACGTCCTGTAATTTTAATAATGAAACTTGAATTATCTATTAATTTAGAATGATTGAATGCATAATTAATGGCAAATATTTCGTGTGCTCCTTTTGAACGTAATTTTCTTAAATATAAAGCTGTTTTTAAATTATTTTCTTTAAATGAAATGACTTCAAAACGGTTTATATATTCTATTTTTAAATTATTAATCTCATTAAACGGATAACCTGAGTTTTCAACTAAAATTATTTTAAAGTTTGTTTTAGTTAACCATTGATATATACTTTTGATATATAGTTGTAATCTATCCTTACTATCAGTTTGGTATATAGACTCTATTTTTTTATCTATATTTACTGTTGCTGTTAATATAATTGTTATATTCATAACAATATTATTATTATTATTATTATTATTATTTATACAATAATATTAATTATTTGTACCAATTATTTCAATAGGAACCCATTTTTTAAAATATGAATTATATTTACATTTTATTTTATATTTTTTATTTATATCGACATAATCAGATTCATCATCATCGCTTTCTTCTATTGCATCTAAACTCAAATTACCTTTTATATTTCTAAAAATAGAGTTCATAAATACACTTGTTTTATAATCAGGTATACATGCTAATCCAACAGAATTACCATTATCATCAAATAAATAATATACATCATTTTCTGTATCGGCAGAAATATTCATTATACAATATTTTTCATCAAAATGATAATAAGGCATCTGGAAACGATGGTTACCTTCATTTTTATTATTTCTAAATTGTATATATTTTACATTATATGGCAATGAACTCAATTGTAAATATTTAAGTTCATTAATTGTCGTAATAATAGGTAATCCAATAATAACCTCATCTATATTTTGGGTTGGTTGTTGTTGTATTTCTTTTTTTAATATGATTTCAATTATCTTTAATTTATCATGAAAACTTCTTTTTGATATATTATTACCTTTATAATATAATATATCTTCTATTGCATAGAAAAATATACCTTTATACTGAAAAATTGTTCCATATAATAGAGTGCCTTGTCCTTTTTTTAATGATGGTTCGACAGAAGATATAATCTTCTTTGTTTCAATTGTATTTTGTAAAAAAATACCATCATGTCTTATCCAAATATAAGATGGTATACCAATAGGTATAATGAGTATACAGAATGAGTAAACATTCTTATGAATGATTGTTTCATAAGAATGTTCAAATTGTGGTAAAACTAAATTATTTTTTGACATGAATATTTTAGATATATATGTATTTTATATTTAAATATGAATTGTAATTGATAAAATATTAATTTATAGTATTCATATATTCTGACAGTTCTTTTGCAAAGTCATTATTATCAATATTGGAATCTATATGAATAACATTATTATTATCGGTATTATTATCGATATTGGAATCTATATGAATAACGTTATTGTTATTAGATAATATTTTTGTAATATTTTCATAATGTTTATTCGGAATAGTCACGTAATCTTTTATTTTAATTGGTGTTAATAATGTTTTCAAATATACCATAATATGGTGTGATAATAAAATAATAACAAGAGATAGTATCGCAATTTTGATAATATATATAATCATAATTATTAATATTCAATATTTATTTATTATTCATTTTACGATTCATATTTTATTAATTATTCTATAATTATTCTATAATTATTCTATAATTATTCTATAATTAATTATATGATTAAATAAAATAATTTAAAGAGTGTATGTTAATTGAACCAATGAAAAATTTAACTATTCTCATTGTCGATAAAACAGGCACTATTAGTGCGCATACAATTAAAGAGTATAAAGAAGACGATTTATATAAAAAATGTGGCTTTACAAAATCAGATGGATTCAATAAACAGACAGAATGGTGTAAAAAAATTGATGGTACTAAATATTCAATAACTGTATATGGAAAAACGATTGGGAATGCGAATCATGAAAATAAATATGAGTTTCCTCCTCCAATAGACAAACATTTATTTTTCGGTAAATGTGCACTTATTTGTCACAAGATATTGTCAACATGCGAAAAAAAACTTATATCTCTAAATATAGTTTTATGGAATAAAATATATGACAAATTAATGGGCGGTTTTGAAGACTTATCTGCGACAGCAAAAGATGATGAAGATGAAGAAGATGAATTAGATATGATTCCTGATAGTAAAAAGACAAAAACTGGTTATTTGAAAGATGGATTCGTCGTTGATGATACTGATTCAGATAATATGTCGTCCGATTCAGAAAGTGTAAATGATATAGAACATGATACAGAAGATGAACCTGAAGAATTAGAAATTATACCCAAAAAAAATCGTCCAAAACGTAAATCTTCAAATGATATTGTAGTATCTTCTTCAATAGAAAAAGATGATATTTATGTAGATATCAGTATTGAATTAAAAGAAGAAGATTTTAGTGATGATGATATGTAGGATTTTTATATCTTATACTATTATTTATAAAATTGATTTATTATTTAAACTTAAATATATGATTTAATTTTAAAGATAACAATAACAATGATGACAATATCGCAACCAGATAATTTTCGAGATAATTTAACAAAGAAAATTGATATTATAATAAAAAATGAAAAAATTAGTCGAAATATTGAAAAAGGGGTATATAATTTTGCCCTTAAACAGGCAACTACTCGCAAATTATTGAAGAAATGGGATAATCCATTCTTTGTTCAAATATATTTAGATAGAATGAAGAGCATATATTTTAATATTGAATATCCACCTTTATGTGAATCTATTCAACGGGGTGATATTAAACCATCTGAACTCGCATTTATGCCGCATCAAGAAATGCGTCCAGATAAATGGGCAAAAATGATTGAAGACAAAAATAAAAGAGATAAGAACAAATATGAGACAACAATTGAAGCAGCAACTGATACCTTTATATGTAGAAAATGTCAGTCTAATAAATGTACTTATTATCAAATGCAAACTCGTTCTGCTGATGAACCAATGACAACATTTGTTACTTGTATTGATTGTGGTAAACGATGGAAGTGTTAATTTAATAATATTAGTCAACTTGTAAACTTATTTATTTTATAATTTTTACTAATAATTATACATAAATATTGAAAATAAATATTCCGAAATATAACATAATACAACCTATACCTATAAATAAATACAATATCGTTTTATAATAATATTTTTCGTAATCAATATTTTTATTATCATCATTATTCTCGTCAGAATTACAAATACTTATATATTTTTCTAAAATATCATCTGGAAAATCGCTGCCTACTTTACGTAAAAACATTACATATTTATCTTGTTTTTTTCCTTCTATAAACCTTAGTTCTGATGGATTACCAGTATGAAACATATGAGGACTTGTTGAACTATCCATATTATTCCAATCTGTCGCAAATACATCTTTATTAATTACATTACTACTTGTCAAAGCATTTTGTGAATATAACATAATCGCAAAAATACTCTCATTTGCAATTGGACCTCTACAAATTAAATCGTATATTTTGAAATTGATATTTAGATATAATAGACATAATTCAACAGATTTTCGAGAAAGAATAAACCATGGATTATTAGCCAAGTGATATTTTGGTTCTAGATAACTTAAATTAGCGCGATTAATAAAATAAGTATTCCACCATATTGCTCTATGTTTCATAATAGATTTTTTATATTTTTTCAAAAATATTTGACGAAAATCTTTTGCAGGAATAATTGGACAACAAGATTCTGTTACAAAACAAAACCATTGATTATTACTATCTATTTTTGATGCATAATTCATTAACGACATATATGCCGATACTACATGAGTATAATTTGTGTTCATAATACATTTTTGTGGTAATACTCTTTCTCGAATCCAATTAGATTTTATTTGTGAATAATCTGTATAGTGAATATATACGTTCACAATATCTTCTAATTCTTTTAACCATTTAACCCATATATGTTCTTTATTTATTTCATGTTTATAACTAATTAAAAAACAAAAAGCCACTTTATTTGTCTTTGTCATTTACAATGATTATTGTTTATTGTAACCTTTATTATACTTTTTTTAGTACTATTTCAGAGTTTGATAATATACTTATTTAAAATAAGTATATTAATTATTACATAATATAAATAAAAAATATTTATTATTCAATAACAAATAATACATAACAAATAATACATAACAAATAATACATAACAAATAATACATAACAAATAATTTATTAAATAATATCCAAATCTTTCAAGTTCCAATATTCCGAACCTCCTCCTGGAATTGGACGACGAATAATAAAAGGAATTTTACGAGCCATTAGTTCCATTTCGGCAATAATATATCCATCAATAATCTTAGAATCTACTTCAATAAATATTTGTGCTCCCATATCAATTTGTTTTGCACGTTGTCCAATAACTCTAGCTTTCTCATATTTTGTCAAATAAGGTAATGTTCTGTGTAGACTATCAATTATATTTTTATATTCATCACGAACAACTTGTGTCATTACTAGAACTTCGCTATGATTATGTCTAACGCATTCAGGATGATTTTTTTCCAAATATTTAACATTCAATTCTTTTTGAAACTTTTGTAAATAAGATTCATCTTCAGAATCAGATGAAGATTCATCATCGTTCGTATCAGAATCCATATCCGCTTCTGCTTCATCTTCTAATATATTACGAGTATTCGCATCAGTTATAACACCAACTTCGTCATCTTCATCTTCATCTTCATCTTCTTTATCTTCATCATATTGTTCGTCATCTAATTCATCCTTATTTTCTTCGACAATTTCCTTATCATCTATATTGACATTAGTATCAATTGTATATTTTTCTATTATTTGATTTTCTAGTAATGCTTCATTCGCAGCATTTTCTATTGCAGCATCCGTTACATACTCTCGTTTTGATTCAATCTCAATGGGAATGGGAATATCTACGTCTACATTTTCAATATATTCGGCAATATTATCATCCTTTTCTTGTGAAAGCGGTGGAGATGGAGGTAAAGGGTCAAACTTAACCTGTTTTTTCGTCTTTTTTTTAACAATAGTTACATCATTTTGATTTTTAGGTTTGGCAGAAGTTTTTTTAGGTTTTAATTTAATTGTTTGGTTTTGGATTTCTTCCATTTCTCCTTGTATGTTCATATATAAATATAAATAATTATATATTTATATATCAATTTTATTCTTTTGTATTATTCCAATTTCCAGATTGTATCACAAGTTGAACATAAATATACATATTTCATATTAATATCATCATATCTTATATATATTATTTCTTTTTCAATACCATCTTCTGTATTTGTCGAACAAGATTTATTTGGACAATCAATTGTATTAATTCTTGGCAATGTTGGGTCTAATTTTGTATATTGATTGATAATATGAGAAAACTTCTGTTCATTCTTCTTAATAACTGTTTTTGCGACAGAAATACTACTCATGTCAACATTTGTTTCTTTATTACCACATTGTCGACAATAATATTGTAACTTATTTTGGTCATCTTCACTGATGTTGATATAATACATATTTGAGCATACTGTACAAAACTTCATTCTGTCTTTATTATTTGTTTGTATTATTTATTTATATTCAATTTATTATTATTCAATTTATTATTTTATTATTTTATTATTTATTATTATTCAATAATATCTTATCCGAAATCTGAGTAAACTTATCATATAGTTTATTATAATCGAGAAAAACATTTAAATCATATACCATCGTTTTTATGATTCGTGGTATAGTATTTAATTTTTTATTTTCTAAAAAAGACAATATTTTCATTCTATTTGTCGAAAAATGCTCTACCATAATTGGACGAAATAATTGAATAATGTGTTGAATACTATTAAATTGAGATTGATATTGGGATATATTATCATCGAGAATATTTAATATAGCAATATCTATATTTTTGTATTCTATTATTCGTGAATAATTTTCGCAATCATGATGACCCTTTCGGATACCTGGTTCATTTATTAATGGGTCATTACATAAAAGTGTAGCTAATGTAAGAAGAACACTATTAATCGTTTGACAAGATGTCCATTGTTCACCTCTCCATGTATTTAAGAGAGAAATACATACTTTACCATTTATATATAAATTAGGATTAAATCGTATATTATCACCATTTGTCAAATATGTAACATTTGGAGGACTATGTGGATAATCTTCTGGATAATTTAATGTAAATAAATAATATCCCCCAAAATAAGGTGTATCTATTGTACCAATAATAAGAGCATATCCCCTCATCATATTTTCTTCATCATGATAATAATATATATTATCACCTGATAATGGATGGCCTTTCATTTGCTTTACATCTTTTATTAAGCGCATTATAGTCTCTTTTTTAATAATAATTGGTTGTGGAGTTGTATCCATAATATATAACACGTCTGATTATCTTTAAATGTCAATTATCAAATCTCAATTCTTATGTCAGAATCCATATTTATGCTGTTAAAAATATACAAACTAATCTAATTGTATGACGATACTTGCGTAACAATTATTTTGTAATTTTAACGTATTTTTATCTATAATTATAAAATTGATATAAAAATATATTGTTATAAATAATAACAATCAAATGGACATAATGAAGAAACAATCTATACCAAATATGTATAACAATCTCAGTGATTTTTTGAAACATCATCAGACGGTAAAATCAGATGCGACAAAATCAGAAAAATCAGAATCTCCTACACATACGCGAATAGGTAATTCGAAGTTGAATGTTCATGGTGGTTCTTACAATATTCCGAAAGAAGATATACATGAGTTCATGAAATTATATCATAAATCAGTATTTATTGACAAAAACTTGGAATATTTAACAGAAAAACAATTAAATACAAATGGTGGAATCCTAGTCGATATTGACTTGAGATATGAACATTCTGTTGTTGAACGAATACACACTAAGGAACATATTGTTGACTTGATTGTCCTTTGTTTAGACGAATTAAAGACAATGTTGGTATTTACAGAAGATACATCATTTCCAGTCTACATTTTTGAGAAACCATTAGTTAATCGTTTGACTGATGGTAGTCTTACAAAAGACGGAATTCATATGATTATAGGTATTCAAATGGACCATATTTCTCAGATGATTTTGAGAGACAACATTGTTAAAAAAGTAGAAGAAATATGGGGTGATTTACCTATTATTAATAAGTGGGACAATGTATTCGATGATGGAATTACAAAAGGAACAACAAATTGGCAAATGTTCGGTTCTCGCAAACCTGGATATCTCGCATATGAATTAACGCAATATTATGAAATTACATTTGATATATCAGATAAAGAATTGATGATGAATGAATTATCAGTAAATACAATAATATCTCCTGATAAATTGGCCGCAAACTTATATAAATTATCTGCACAATATGATGAACATCAAATATTCGAATATACTGAAGAAATGCAAAAAATATTAGAAATGAATAAATCGAAATTGCGTAAAAAAAATACAAAGACAAAGGTAAAACTATTAATTGACTCTTCAAATGATAATGATGTTATTGAAGATATACAAATTGATGATATTGTCGACGAGATTACGTTGAAAAAAGCAGTTGATAATATGTTAAATGGGTTATCTGTTGAAGAATATTATATACGCGAAGCACATGAATATACACAGATTCTTCCTGCTAGATTTTATCAACCTAGTTCTCATGCAATGAATACACAAGTTGCATTGGCATTAAAACATACAGATGTAAAAGACCGTTTATTCTTGTCTTGGGTAATGCTAAGGAGTAAAGCAGATGATTTCGAATATTCTACAATTACGGAATTACATACTAGATGGATTAAACATTTTAAAGATAAACCAGATGGAGGAGTTACTATACGCTCTATTATGTATTGGGCAAAAGAAGGGTCGAAGGAAGATTATGACCGTGTAAAGAAAGGTTCTTGTGAACATTATATTGAACAGACTGTTATCAATCCAAATGATTTTGATTTTGCCAAGGTTTTATATCATATGTATAAAGACAAATATGTATGTAGTGAAAATAAAACGTGGTTCGTATTTAAGAATCATCGTTGGGAACTCGATAAGGGTACAACCCTTCGTATGATGATATCCACTGAAATGTACGCTTTATATGAAAAAAAATTACAGAAAATTATTTCTGAAACGATGGAATTGGAATCAACTGACCCTAGACTTGTTGCGATTAATAAGAAGATAAATAAATTAAAAGATGTTACCGTATTATTGAAGAAAACTTCAGAGAAAAATAACATAATGGTTGAAGCTAGAGAGATATTTTATGATGCTGAGTTCTCCAAGAAGATTGATACGAATCGTTGGCTTATTTGTTTCAAGAATGGTGTTGTAGACTTGAAACAACGCATTTTTAGAAATGGTTTACCTTCTGATTATATAACAAAATGTACAAATATAATATATGAAGAATATGATGAATCAAATAAAGAGCAAAGTATTATTGCTGAAGAAATATATACATTTATGAGGCAACTATTTCCAGAAGATAATTTGTATGAATATATGTGGAATCACTTATCATCTGTATTAATTGGAGAAAATACAAATCAAACATTTAATATTTATCATGGTCGTGGAAGTAATGGTAAATCTATGTTAACTGATTTAATGTTTATGACTCTGGGAGAATATGCTGGGAGTGTTCCTGTTACATTAATTACCGAAAAACGTCAAAGTATTGGAGCAACATCTTCTGAGATTATGCAATTAAAAGGTGTTAGATATGCTGTCATGGCAGAACCTAAAAAGGGTGAACCAATTAATGAAGGTATTATGAAGCAATTAACGGGTGATTCAACAATGTCGGCGCGTGCTTTGTATTGTGAAACAGAAACATTTACAATTCAATTTCATTTAGTTGTTTGTACAAATACTCTATTTGAAATGAACAGTCATGATGATGGAACATGGAGGCGTATTCGGGTTTGCGATTTTAAAGCGAAGTTTACAGAACCCGATGAATATTTCCGCAAAGAAACGTATCCATATCAATTTCCAAAGAACAAAAATCTAAAGGATAAAATGCAAAATTGGATTTCTATATTTGCTGGTATGCTTGTTAAACATGCATTTAAAACACAAGGTATATATGAAAATTGTCAATCTGTGAAAGAACGAACTCTAAAATATCGTCGTGAAAGTGATTATATATCTTGTTTCGTATCGGAAAAGATTAGACTTGTAAATCCAGATGATACATCTATTATTCTTAAACCATATAATGTATCTCAAGAGTTTAAAATATGGTATAATTCTGCAGCACCTGGAAATAAAGCTCCTAAATTAGCAGAAATTAAAGAGTTTATTACAAATAAGTTTTATGAACAGAGTAAACAACATGGTGGATGGATTGGTATGAAGATTCTTAATGGTAATGAGACAGATACAGATACTTCAGATAATTGTGGTAGTAATAATATTACAGCAACAAATACAGTGATTACGAATCCTCTCGAATTAATTGGAACTTAATTCATTTATCAAATATAATAATATTATATTATGAAATATAATATTATAAAATAATTCAGGGAATAGTAGTAAGCAATATAGAAATAGATAATAGATTGATAATATTTATTTTTATTTTTTATTTATTCATTTATAGAAAGATACACATTTTTTGGCAAAAATAAATAAATTATTTGTATAATATACATAGTATACAAAAATATTGGTTTCATAATAAAAATATACGCTATAAATAAAATTAATATACCTACTTTCGACATTATTGTATATTCACTATTACCTATAAAAATCGCAATTGTAAATACAATAAGTAAAAATATGTATATATATAACCAAACTTTGTACCACCATTTTAAAATATCATAATTTTCTTCTTCATAATAATTCCTGCGTTCATTTGTCAAAATATCGTCACTTGTATTATCTACATTGTGTTGTAATTTCAAATTATCATGTGTTAGACTTAATAGAACTTCATTAATATATGATGTGCTATCTATGGTTGTCGAATATGCTAAATTATTATTAACTGCTAATCTCCAATTATCAATAAATAATTTAATCTTATCTGATGCACTTGTAATAGCGGCTTGTTCTATTTCTTTTTGATTCATAGTATTATATACTTCTTCACCATCTACATATGTTATATAATTTTTCTTTGCAGTTTTAAAACGTTTTGGAGCATCTGTCAATGTATATTCTGCTTGTAAATACGCATTTTTTAAATTAGCCGATTGTTTATTCTTATCACATTCTGAGTTTGGTGGACAACTTATATTAGCACTATTAATCTGATTATTCAAATTATTAATCATATTTGTAATTTGTGCATTTTGAAGAGTTTGAACCATATATACATTATATATATTACAATTCTTATACTTATATTGTTCCTGTTGTAGATGCGGATGAATTAGTATTTGTGTTTGCATTTGCATTACTAAATCCTCCAATACAATTACTAATTGCGTTTAATTCATTATTTAACCATGGACTATTCATACTAGGTCCAGTTTTTGTCGAACTATTAACAGAACCAGTCGTTATATCTCCTATAGGAAATGTATATTCTTGATAATTCATATTACTTCTAAATATCATTCTATAAAATTGAGGAACCATCTTTACTAGAATATATATAACTATAATAGCAATAAGTATAATATATACGGTTTTTGAAATGTAATACTTTTTATATAGAACATATACTATTAAAAAAATTAATGTAACTAATATAAAATATTTCATGAATATCGTATGGTCCGCATATTTTTCTCCATAATAACGGTTTATCTCAACCATTCTAATCTTAGCATTATTTTCATTATTTAACTCTTGTAATTTTATGGCTGATGCCTTTAATTCGGCTTCAACAATTTGTATTGCTATAAGTTGTTCTCGAATTGTATTTTTTGTCGAATTAATATTATTTTTATAAAAATCAAATGATTGATTAAGTTGTTTATACAAATGAATACGTAATGCAGAATACTCTGATATATTCTTCATTAACTGAGTTTCTTCTTCTACAGTTAATGAATTATTTGCTATACCTATTTCTAATTGTTGATATGCATCTCTTTCCATTTGTTGTAATATACTAATTGCATCAATATTGTCTTGTTGTGATTCTTCTGATGTAGTAATTCCAGCTAAATTATCTAGTCCTTGTTCTGATATATTTGTTTTTATAATTGTAGCATTTGACTTCATTGGGCATTTTATATTTCCATTATTATGCGTTTCTAATGTAACATCAGATGTGTTATTATAATAATCTCTACAATTATTGTTAAACCAATAAAATCCATTATTTATACAATCAAGACAAGAATTATCATATAAATGTGGATTTGGATTACTCATATTATTATAAATATAGATAATTATACTTCTGGTTTCGGTGTAATAGTTATTCTTCTTATTACATATACAAAAAATATGATTGCTAATAATGCTAAAATAATCCATAACATATAAGCATAATTTGATTGTAAAACACTTATTTGACTATTTGTCAAAATATTATTAATATTACCACTTCCATTATTTAATGCTTTTATAAACTTTTTATTAATCATATCATATAATGATAAGTTTGTATTCATTATGTCTTTATCTACATCCATTTGTTTATTCATACTAGTATTTACGCTCATTAAATCTGTCACTTTATTTGTAATTGTATTATATAATCCAGATAAAGTATTTTCTGAATCATCACGTTGTTTTAATACAATATTATTTGCAGCAGCCAATTGACATTTTGTATCTAACGTCATTTCGCTACCGGATTGTTCCATAGCATTCCATTCTACAGAAGTTATTTCATTAATAGATGTAGGACAGCTTTCATTATTATTTAATTTTGGTTCTCTCATATATAAATCATATCTAGAGTCCGATACAAGTACTCCAGATATATTTTTCGGTCCATACATATTAGTTGTTTTTGTCCAACATGTTCTATTATTATTATCATAAACAAAACCTCCGCAATTATTATTTGTATTACAATTTGTCATACAATTATTTATATCAGTGTTATTAATTGTTGTTATATCATTATTGGGACTATCATATCCTTGTATTCGGTCATATGTCTCTCCTGGAACGACCATTGAAGAAGGATATTGTGATATTGTATTTTGTTCATTGACATATCCTAAACTTCCCATTACATTTGGATTACCGGTTTCATTCATTTGATATACTACATTTACATTATCAACGCCATATTGTTTTCCATCTTTATCAATAATTCCACCAGTAGAACCGTATTTTTCGGATTTATTTAAATCATTACTTACCATACATTGTGCTGTTCCAGGAGTATTATTTAAAATGTTTTGTAATCCAAAAAAATTATATCCAGCAGATTTAGCATAGTCTCTACATGTATCAACCGAAAAAGATTGTGTATATGGTTGCGTATAACGGTCTACTTTTGTACTACAAACCCAACTACCATCAGTATGAAATAATATTTCATTCGTATTTGAATCGACAAAACTCAATAATAATCCAGCGGGTCCTCCTGTATTATATGCTTGAACTTCAATATAATTTGTACCTGGATGAAATGTTACATTATAACCTGTATTACCATTTCCTCCCCACCCACCACCGATTGCCATATCATTATTATTTAAATCCACATTTGAATTATTGACCCATATTTTACAGTAGTCATCACACATACCAAATATTTTAACGTTCGCCATATTACAATTTTCTGGATTTCCGTTACAATTGTAATTATATATACCTAAAAATAATATAGGCGTTCCAATATTATTTGACAAGTTAATCGCAGCATCACTTGCAGCATTTGGTGTATTCCATATCCAATATGCTTCTGGATCGATATAATCTGATGAACCCCAACCACTTACGCCGAACTTACCTGCAATATAAACATTCTGAAAAATCCCTCCTATCGTTCCAGTAGTACCCATTGCGCGTGATGAGTAATCTTTATAACAACCAATATAATTATATGTATTATCATTACTATTTAAAGAATATATTGCATTTGCCCATCCAGTTCCATACATTTTTGCGTCATTTGATTGAATACATTTAGGTTGATATGTACCATATTTTGCATAACTATAATCTTCACTACTTACAGCACATTTTGCCATTCCTGTATTTTCATTATATTGTTGTAAAGCAAAATATTGTTTCCCTAAAAGATATGCGGTATCATTACATGTGTTATAATTATAATCTCCATTTAATATAGTCATTGAAGGCGCATTTGGGTTATCATTATAAGCCCCTTTTTTAGTTGCTTCTTTTCCAGAAAAAACACGATTTACATATATATTTTTAAATGTATTTGATTTACTATTATCCAGATAATTATTTGTATTTCCTAATAATTTATTTGTTGTAATCTCATAATTTGTTAAACTCGTATTATACGTATTTTGTAAACTATCCGTATTTTCGAGAGAGCTATTTAACATATCCTTTGTTTTTTGTATCTCATCCGATGTATTATTTATATAATTCGCGATAAAACTATTAGAAGGTGGCGTATTTGTAGTATTGTCGAATAGAGTATCTGATGATTCGTTTGTTTTATCTAATCTAGGATTATTTTTATCAAGCGCATCATTGAATGCTGACTTAAACCCTTCTTCTAATAATTTAGTATATGACGATTTCTTTTTTTTCGTTTTTTGTTCTCGAGGTATATTCGTAAATATTTCTGAATTGTTTTTAATAACACAGTCTTTAATATCTTGTTGTTTTTTATTAATTTGTTTTCCTTGTTGTTTAAAAATATCATGATATTTTCCCCCTCTTGCTAAGTTTGTCTTATTATTATAATCTGCAAAACTCAACATAATTATTATATGTTGAGATTAAACCTTGAAGAATTAAATTGACTATTATACTTTATTGACTTATTTATTTCGAGAAAATCATTTATAAACTTATATTTTACGTATTATGTATACATATAAAATACTTTTATAGCAAATATTAGTACCCCAATCGCGAGTAAAAACCATAAAATATATGTTAAATTAGTTTGTTTAATAGTTAATTCAGTTATATCATATTCTTTTGTTAATTGATTATTTTGTGATTCTAATTCTTTTAATTGTTTTCGTTCATTTAATAAGTTTTGATATTCTATTGTTAGTCGTTGAGATGTTTCATCTTTAATTAATCTTTCTTCTTCATTTGATGGAATTAAATCATTCACTGCTTGATTAATTTGTTTAAATATATCAGATAAACGATTATTTATTGTTGTTAATAATGTAGTAAATTGAGATAATTCTGTCATAATTGCAAAATTATCTGGGTCTGACGATTTAATTACTGATAATTCTCCTGTTTTTAAACTACATAATTGTGTATTTGAATTATATGTAGCACCTAAACAGGCTGTATTTGAACTACATTCTGCTTGACATAATTCAACGGTATCTGTATTATTATATGCAAGATTTACAGAGTTACCTACCATTTCACTATTTGGAATAATTACATTTATTTTAGTATTTCCATTGGCATTCATTACAAGAGATACATAGTTCTTATATACTTGCTGATATTCAAGCAATAACAATCTATATTCATTTTCTAATGTATCTAATTGTAATAATTTAGATTCATATAATTTTGATGAACTTTTTGCCATTGTTGCCATGTTTATTATATATATATAATATTCCTAAACTTAATAGTGTCATCATATAAAAAATTGTAAAATTATTTTTATATATTTCGACAAAAGATGAAGATGATATGATATCACAATTAATATTCTTATTATCTTCATCAACATCTTTGTTTGATTTAATATGTATTTTTGGTATGATTAAAGATGACGATTGTTTTATTAATGGTGATTTTTTTATTAATGACAAATATTTTTCTGAAGGAACATATTTTATTGACGATGAATCTTTTAGATGTGATAATTGTTTTGTTGAAGATACTTTTATTTGTGGTTGTTGAAAACGAAAACTATTTATTAATCGGTTATAATTGACAAACATGATTTATTATAATATTATTTTTTAAATACTAACATTTTCAATTACTTCAATTTTTTGGATAATAAATAATATAAGTATTTTAATTTAAATAAGAAAAATAAGCAAATATTAAAACATTTTTACTAAACATATAGAAATAATTATGATTCCAATAAACATTATCCAATTAGAAATATACTGCGATTTATAATTTTCAACAGAATTACTTATCATTAAACTTGAACTATTATCTACCGGTATATCATACGATTCTTGTTTTATTAATTTTTGTTGTTTTATTTTTTCATTTTTTATCAATGTTTTTACTCCACTCATATTTTTATTCAGAGTAACCGTATCATTTTGTATTTCATATGATAATGTTTGCATTATTTTTGTCAATGAATCAACTTCTACACGATTATTAATAAAAATATTATATTTATCATATGATGTAGTATCCAAATTATATTGAACATAATTTTTCATGTATTCATTTATAGAACCAGTGAATCGTTGATATAATGTATCTATTTTATCACGATTTTGTTGTAACTTATTCGTAGCATATATTTCAAATGGCATACGTTCTACTTCAGAATATGATTTAAGTTGTCCACTATTATCTATACTTTCATAAGGTATTTCATCCTCTAGTTGTTGCAATTTAGACATATATTATAGAATGATATTCTTCTATAATATACAAATTACTTATATACATACACGATAATATTTAGTAATGATTGAAGTCTTACTCGGTCGCAAAATCTCGCATACTTCATTCGGTTTTATTCCAATTGCAACCGAAACTGGATCAAAACGAGATATTTCCGGAAATTGAACAATATTATCAATATTGTATTTTTTCATTACTTCTTCTGTCTCTAATGTTGTAAGAATACGATGAGAAGAAACTAATGAATGTTGTAATATATTGAACTGAAGTCTTTTAATACTATTGACAATTATATACTTACCTTCTGTCTCCCAAATATGTTTCAACATCTCAACCATTGTTTCATTTGGGTCATCTTTAATAATAAACATTAGAGTATCATTCGTCATTAATTTACTTGGATAATTTCCAATTGTATTATATAAATCTTTAATAGTATTTGCTAAATCATTTGGTGTAATTCGCGGATAATGACCATAACATATATATATTCGTTCTGAACTCGTCGTAAATATATCATTATTTTTTTTTTCTAAAAACATATCCAATTGTTTACTATTCAACATTGAATTGACTTCACTTATACTAAAACTTTCGTATTCTTCTATGTTATATCCTTGTTTCTGCATCAATTCCAAAAGTACTTTTCTTGATTGATAAACTGAATAAATGTAACTGTATGATACTTGTTGAGATGTCATTTTCTGATTATATAATAATTTAATATCATATATTTAATTCAATTTTAATTTTAATTAACTTATTATATTTTGATTGTTTTTGTCTCTCCTTTATCTTTCTCTTTTTCGACAATTTTTTCATTAGATATATCTAATATATTTTCTTCTGATAAATTATCATTTTTATCGTCATCAGATTGTGTTATTGTTTTTTTAATAGTTTCTACTTCTGATTTAATATCATTTAATTCTTGTATTACTTCATTTGTCATAATTGGATTAACTGGAGGATAGTCTGGTGTGCTAGGTGAAAAATATTGTTGTTGAGGAGGAGGATAGTCTGGTGTGCTAGGTGAAAAATATTGTTGTTGAGGAGGAGGATAGTCTGGTGTGCTAGGTGAAAAATATTGTTGTTGAGGAGGAGGATAATCTGGTGTGCTAGGTGAAAAATATTGTTGTTGAGGAGGAGGATAATCTGGTGTTCCTGGTGAAAAATATTGTTGTTGTTGTGATGAAGAAGATATGTTACCAGATTCAATATCCGAGTTTGATAATTCTGATATTTTTACACCATCAATACCTACCTTACTCAACCATAACATCATTTCAGTGTATTTCTTAATAAAACCTGGTTGAATCAAGTCTCTTGATAAGTTTAGAGCATTTGTTGCAATTTGTTTACATATTTCTGAATTACTTTCACACCATTCCATTACAGAGAATAAATCAGACATATCATCGCGAACCGGAATATAATGCGCGTATTGATTATTATTTGTCGAATGAATATCGTATGGATAGATAAGAGGTTCAACCCAACTAGTAAAATTACTCATTACTCGTACAATAAGTGAACCAGTCAAAAACGTATTTAATAGACGATATGCATTAACATTTCCATCAACAAATATAATATATTTATATTTACTCTGTTCTATCATACTAACCCAATCAGAAGATAATATTTCAGTATTCATTAAACCAATATTATATTTTGGATCATTGCGTATAGAGGAAGTATTAATAGATACGTTAGTTGTCTTGTCATTATTTACAATACCAACATCAAATAAGTCAGTAATTGTTTCTGGTATAGTTGGGTCATCTTTTGCATCTTCAATCATTTTGACAAGTTTCAATCGTTGATTTGTAGTTGTTGTATATCCACAACCAGTCGCTCCGCCACGAAAAATAGCACGTTTTATTTTCATTCCCCAATAAATATTATATTTATCATGCTCTATCATATTTTTATTGATAGTTGCCATATAAGATATTTGTCCTGAAATCATAGAAGGAGACAAACTATAACTAGGAATATCATCATAATTTGGAATAGGTATATCGACATATCCTTTACGTCCAGATAAACTAAATATAGGTATAAACTTTGGAATAATACCGTATTTACTTAGTTCTTCTTGTCGAGATAAAATATTCCATGGAAATATAAATTGATTATTGTCATTTTTCTCTAAAATCATTGAATCATTTAAATTAAAAACAAATATTCCTGATGGAAGTCGCAAATCATCAAAGAATCGTTTATATTCTATTGATTCATTATCATTATCATTTTTCAGATTAATACTTTTCACAATACAACCCATTACACGATATGGTTTACTTAGTGTATATTCAATTGTATTTATTTGTCCTTCTGACAATTTCACTTCTGGATTATCTTCTGAATCATTTCTACGTACCTTTCGATTAAACTCGCTATTAAATACTTTACTTATAATAGGAGATGTTGTTTTAGTAGATAATTTATATAACTTATGACCTTTTTCTCCTCCATAAACGCAGAGAAAATAACAAGTATGATGTAAAACATCAAAAATATAACGCATTGTATTTTCTAAATAAGTATCATTCATTTGATATTGATTCGTATTTGTATTATTAGTATACTTATTGAAATAAGGTAAATATTTTGTAGCAAACTCGGCCATATCTGCGTTCTCGAAAGGATCTCTATTAGGAACTGTTTTATTAATATATTGGAGGCATCTTTTTCCAATATCAACTGCTTCTTGAAACGAAGTAATAACGCTCACTCTCAAATCATCATCAATCATATCAGGCAATTTTTTATTTGCATTTTTCGTCATAAATCGAGAAGTTTGTTGGTTAGCGTTAGCATTAGGATTCTTTAATATATTCTTTATTTTTGTACTATAATTTGGTAATAAATGTGTCAATTCTGTATTATCGCGCAATAAAAGTTGTATATTATCAGAATACGACATACTTAACAATTGGTCAATATTATCTTCTGTAACAATTTTCATTTGAATATTCATACCTTGTAATTCTTGAATTAGCAATTTTAATGAATATGGAACACGAACAATACTGAACGAACGACCATATTTACTTATATTCTCGATATTGAGAGAACCATCTAATGATTTTGTGAATTGAATAGGTCCATCTACATAAGGACTCAAAAATATATTCAAATCTTTATTGTATATAGCAATACCACCCGTTTTATTACAAACTGCCAAATAATATTCATCTCCACGAACCATGAAAGAATCATTCAAAAATGCACTAGCTCCGTGAGCTAATACACCGTCTCTTTCCATCTCGCCAATACGAAGACCACCATCATTAGCTCTTCCTTGAACAGGTTGTCTAGTTAAAGCTGTATTTGGACCACGGGCTCTATAGTTGATTTTATCTTTTACCATATGTTTCAACCTCATGTAATACGTCGGACCAATATATATATCTGAAAAGAGTTGTTCTCCAGAATAACCATTATACAGAACTTGATTACCACTGGAATGAAATCCAGCATTTGTCAATAATTTTCCATATAGTTCACTATGATTACCTTTTGTTTCAAATGCAGTACAATCTCCGAAACCACCATATGTTGCACAAACCTTACCCAATATGGATTCTATTAATTGACCGATTGTCATACGACTTGGTATGGCATGTGGATTAATAATAAGGTCAGGGCGTATACCATCAGATGTAAAAGGCATATCTTCTTCTGGAATGATAAGACCTATTGTACCTTTTTGTCCAGCACGACTTGCCATTTTATCGCCGATACCTGGTATACGATTTTCAGTGATTCGTACTTTTGCGATACGAAAACCTTCTTCACCTTCAGTAATAAAAGATTTATCGACAACTCCAAGTTGTCCTTTTTTAGTAAAAACAGAAGAATCTGATAAGTTTTCTCGATTTTCTGCATTATAAGAATATTTACCAATAACTACGATACGATCATTAATTTCAGTATTTTCTTTAACTAGACCAGATTTATCTATATATGTATAATCATATCCTGCTTTCAGACCTTTTATATTCATAGATATTACATCACCGAATACCGCATTTGAATCCCCTTTACCAACTTGTGAACTTTCTTCACGAGATTCATATGTTGTATAATAAGTAGTCGAGAATAGACCTCTTTTAATAGAACCTTCATTTATTAATATAGCATCTTCTACATTATATCCTGTATAAGACATAATTGCTACAATAGTATTGACACCATATGGCATATCTTCATTATTAATATATTTCAAATATTTCGATTTAATAAGAGGTATTTGTCCATTATTTAAGACAACCGCCATTTTATCCATACGCATTTGATAATTTGTATTAAAAACAGATACAGCTTGTTTACTTTGTCCACAAGAAAATGCATTACGAGTTACTGGATTATTAGATGAAAAAATAATCAGATTACCCATTACACCCAAAATGAGAGAAGGTAATATTTCATAATGCGAATAATATTTATTAGTTACTAATTGGTCTATATGATTCGCAATTAATAAACCTTCTTCTTCAGAAGTATCGACATAATCAATAATACCTTTATTTTTATCGAGACTTGCAATCAAATTACTATTTTCACTACTTCTCGAAATATCAGGATATAATTCTTGTATTTCTTGAATATTATATAATTTATTGATTGTATCGATTTTATCTTGTTGTACTTTTGGTAAGAATCCAGAAATAATATTATTCCATGTAATATCAGTTTGATTTTTCATTTTTTTTAAATATTCAAATCCACTGATTTGTTTTTTTGTTTTTGTTTTAGTTTTATCGACATAATAAATTGGACGACTTAATCGTCCACTATCACTAAATATATGTATTTCATTATTCTCATAATCAAAAGATATACTAATATATATAGGTATAACACCATTTCTTCTGTATAATTTGAAATCTTCGACATAATCTATTGGTGATGCGATAATAACTCCTGCCCATAATCCATTTACAAATACTTTTGTCGATTTGGATACAAAATGAGAATCACTATCTTGAATACGATATAGAGTTGGCATATTTGCGCGTAACCATTCGACAACAGATTTACTAGATATATGATTCGTAACATAAGTAGTAATTGATAAATGTTTATGTAATCCAATATTTTCTCCATCTGGTGTATCAATTGGGTCAATATATCCCCACTGAGATGAGTTTAATAGACGCGGACCAACAACTTTAGCACCTGAATCGAGAGGTAAGCTCAATTTTCTCAATTGACTTATAAATGTAAAATAAGATAGTCTATTTAGGTCTTGAACAACGCCTATACGTTTAGTATGTTTATCTGCGCCCCAATTGCCTTTAAATGCTTTTTTTAATCCTGTTTCTACTGTTCTCTCTTTGAAATATTCTAAATAATTACTGTCGATAAGATTCTTAAACTTCTCACCAATATATTCATCTTTATGATAATAATATTTTTTATCAATATTTCGCATAATTTCTTTATTTTGTATCAAATAATATTCTCGAAATATATCATTAAATAAATCACCAGATAGTTCAATTCTCTTAAACTTGTAATTATCTCTATCAGTTGGACTATTTACTCCAGCAACTACTTTTAACATTTTAAATACCATATATCCTAAAAAATATGCCTTTTCAATAAAATTATCTTCTCCTATATGAGTCAATAATAAATCCATTAAAATATACAATGCACTATTAATTGTTTTTTTCTTTGTTAATACAGCAATATATTCTAATGCGGTAATTTGCGTAAATACTTGTCCAGCATCATGAATAGATGGTATGAATAAATCGAGATAATCACTATTTTTTTCTAAATCTAATATACAACATTTTATAATATCTTTATCAGTAATAATACCGAGAGCACGCATTACAATAAAAAGTGGTACTGGTTTCTTTACATTTGGAATGACAACAACAATTTGATTATTCGTATATTTTGTATCAGGAGCAACCATGCGTATAGAAAATGTTCTTATTGGTTTTGATGTATCTTCGCTTACAGAACGTATATCTGCTGAATAATTATATATATTATCAATTGCATTTTTCTTTACATAAATCATATTATTTGCAAACTTTTCTTGTGGAATGATTACTTTTTCTTTACCATCTATAATAAAATAACCACCATAATCATATTTACATTCTCCTAAATTAAATCGAATATCTTCAGGTAATCCTTTTAATACACATAAGTTCGATTGTAACATTATTGGAAAACGTCCTAAATATATTTGTGAAATAATATCTGTTTCATCTATACGTTTCATTGAATCACCATCTTCTATGTAATACGTATAATCGACTTCTATATCATAATGTATTGTCACACTATATGTTAAGTTTCTTAATCTAGCATAATTAGGATACATATATTGCATTTTTCGGTCATCTGTTTCATCATGAATGACTGGTTTACCAATATAAATAAGTTTTCCACTTTTTCCACCTAGATATAATTTAATTTCATTCCGTTCCTTATCTTTCCTTTCTATGAATCGGATTGGATTATTTTCTCTGAAAATATTATTAATACCTTTATCGAAAAAGTCATTATAAGTATCTAAATGATGTGCGACTAAATGATGCGGTTTTTCAGTAAAATATTTATCTAATAATTTCCAAGAAATATTATTTAGTGTTTCATCTAATTTGTCATCTTGTAATGATTCTACTTCTTCATTATCTGGTGATTTAATGCTTTTGCGTTTTTTTTTAATTAATACATTTGTAGGTAAATCTTCTATGTCTGACATTTATATATTAAATTATTATCTATATTTAATATATAATTAACACAAATAAACACAATTAACATAAATCAACTCAATATATTAATAATTTGATGAAATTATCCACATCATAAAAAATACTATAATAAAAGGTAATAATACTAATAACCAAGATACCCATTTATATCCAGCTTTACATATTAAATCTAGAACCCAAGTCCAGAATAGAATACATATTGTTTTAATAGTAAGTATAAGACCAGTATGTGGAACTCGTGAATTATAGTTACCAATAGAAATCATGTTACTATTTCCGACATTTTGGAAAACCACCAGTAATAACGCAATGACTGAAATAATTAAATAAAACCAGGCAGGGGCGCATATTTTATATAATAACTTAGCCATAATATATATATATTCATAAAAAAAGGATGGAATCAATATTATTTTATTTGTTGCTAAATAATATTGAATAAACCTATAATTTTAATGAATTAAATAAAAATCAATTTAATAACCCTTTAAATTGTCCATTATATGGCATAACTGATGGATTTGTTTCTGTTCCTGATAATATTTTTGGAATATTTCCAATAGTATTTATTCCAGATTGTAGATAAAGAGACGCATCACTTGTAATGGGAAATGAACCACCGCCTACATATTGACGATTAGACGATTTTACATGTTTACTATTTTTATTTTTTTTACTGCGTCGTTTTTTATTCCATACATAACCACCTACAAAGCCTTCATATTTAATTGCTAATTCTGGGTCAGTTTTATAGTCATTTAATGAGTAATGATTACCTCCATGGTTCATAACTCCTGGCCAAGTTCTTATATTAGCATAATTCAACGGAACACCAACAAAGGTTTGAACAGAACCACCTTTCATCCTATGTTTTCGTCCTTTACGCATTGTTTTATTTTTTTTGTGTTGTTTTATTTTATTTTTACATTGCGTATTCTTTCTTCGTATTCTCATATATAATAATACACGATAATTATTCAATATCAACGTGAGTTAAGAAATGTCTCCTACAGCACATTCTTGTTATGCCCATTTCATCCATTAATTGTCCTTCAATCGTTTTATCTCTAAACTCAGTTGTCAAATAAAGAACTGTTTGTATATCTGGTTGAGAACTTTTTCTTTTTCTAACCTCTCTTGTATAATACCGATATTTATCGGCAATAACCATACCACAAGTAAAACATTTGATTGGAATTATCATTTATTATCTTTGTTAATATTATTTTATATCATTATTTTTAATTCAATTTATTAATAATTATTTTAATATAATATATGATTTGTTTTATATTCTTCATTTATCATTTTATACCATATTGGAAATAATATTTTTTCATATGTTAAATCCGCTTTAGGTATTATTAAATTATTTGGAATCTGATTCTGTTTTTTTTTAAAAACCATATTGTCTTCTTTTATATTTTTATATATATTTACAGGAAATTGTATATTATTTTTAAATTGTAAATAAAGTTTGAAATTGTTCATAACATCTTCAAAATTAGTTATTAAATTATCATATGTAATAAGACAATAATTTTTGACTAATGTAGGCATTATATCAACCAAATATTTATTTTTAATGTGTCTTAATTCGAATATATTTTTATATCTATTACCTGTTTCTATATTACGGTCTTCCATTATTTCTTTTGTACTATTTTCGTAAAGAGAATATACCTGATTATTTAAATATGAGTTAACATCTTTTGTTAATTCTTTTGGTAAATGATATTTATTTCTGTATAATGAGTTTACCCAATCAGGTAAGTTTCGAATAATTCCTATAAATAAAATATCCTTTGTGTTATAATTATTTAAATCACTATATTTTGGAAAATGTTTCCATCCATATTTATGTTTTATAATTTTAAAATTATAAAAGTTTTCCAATAATAATTTTTCTAAATAGTTAGTTCCACTACATCTTTCTCCATAAATTACTACTTGATTTACAACCATAATAATTATAATATATATGAATATATATTATCATTTTGAATAATAATTATTAAATAATAATTATTTATTAATATATTGTAGATATTTTCACTAAAAAAACGAATAGTATAATTTAATATAATATTGTATTTTTTTTATATTCTTCATTTATCATTTCATACCATTCTGGAAATAATATTTTTTCATATGTTAAATCTGCTTTAGGTATTATTAAATCATCTGGATATTCATTATCTTTTTTTTTAAATATACTTCTTCCAAAATTAGAAGAATATACATTTACTGGAAATTGTATATTATTTTTAACTTGTAAATATTTTTTGAATTGGTTCATTACATCTTCAAAATTAGTTATTAAATTATCATATGTAATAAGACAATAATTTTTGACTAATGTAGGCATTATATCAACTAAATATTTATTTTTAATGTGTCTTAATTCGAATATATTTTTATATCTATAACCTGTTTCCATATTACGGTCTTCCATTATTTCTGTATTACGGTCTTCCATTATTTCTGTATTACGGTCTTCCATTATTTCTGTATTACGGTCTTCCATTATTTCTGTATTATTAACAGAATACATAATGTTTTTTAAATATGAATTAAAACTTGCTTTTAATAATACGCGTGGAAAATGATATTTTGCTCTATATAATGAGTTTATCCAATCAGGTAAGTTTCGAATAATTCCTATAAATAACACATCATTTGTATCTTCATTTTTTAAATCTTTATACCCAAAAAAATGTTTATGTCCATATTTAGAGTTTTTAGACATATCTGTAGGATTTGATAATATAAAATTATTAAAATTATCTAATAATAAGTTTTGTAAATAGTTAGTTCCACTACATCTTTCTCCATAAATTACTACTTTGTTTATTTTCATGATAATATAATAAATAATAAATTATTTACAATTTTAATAATCTAAACCATTATAGAGGAATATAAAACCATAATTTATGTATATTATAAAAATAATAATTATTTATTAATATTGTAGATATTTTATCCAGAAAATATATTATATTATTCAATTCAATTCAAATTACGCTACGTTTTATGACATAAACGATGACAATTTTCGCATACGGATTTTAAGTTTGCCAAATGATTTTTATGAAATATTCTACCATCTGTTTCATGTATAAACCCTTTATTATCCGCCATTTTTTGTGGAATAAGATGATGTACTTCTGTACTCATTTCTTCGCGACATATTTCGCAGATATTACGAACTTTTTGACTATTATATTTTGACGTTTTTAAAGACAATAGTGATGCAGAAATGGGATTATATTTTGTACGAATATTGTCTGCCATTTCAATAAAATCTGATGGCAAATGTAATGAACGACATACTTCTAATCCATACATATTATTTCCGGGTCCATCTCGTATTTTTCGATCATAAATTAATTTTCTGTTTTCTCTATCATAAATAACTGCTAAATGTTTCAATGATAGAGTCTTCGCATCTTTTATTTCAGTATAATCGACAATTTCATGCAAATGCGTTGCAAATACAAATGAACTATGTTGTTTTAATAATGTTTGAATACCAGCAACAAAAATACTTTTAGCTGATATGCTTTCTGTACCTGAACAGAGTTCATCGCCTAAAATCAAACTATTTTTATTACTTAATTGAAGAATTGTCCGTAATTCGGACATTTCTACCGCAAAAGTAGATAGACCTTTGAAAATATTATCATTTCCTAAAATGCGAGTAAATATATATTGATATGGTTTTATTATACAAGATGAACAAGGAACATACATTCCTGCTTGTGCCATAATTACGATAATTCCTATTGCGCGAATAAAACTGGTTTTTCCAACCGCATTTGTTCCATATAATAAGACCCCATCATCACAATCATGTTTGCCTAAATTAATATCATTCGTTACGTATATTTCATTTTTATGTAAATGCTCAATTAATGGATGTCTCATTCCTTTTGCCGAAATATACGATTTTTCTGCGGCATCATCTATTTGCGGACAACAATAATGATATTTTTCAGCAATATGTGCTTTTGTATGAATAACATCGAGATAGGTAATAAATAATATGACTTGCTCCAATTTATCAGAATAATCTTGTGAAAACATGTCTATAACAGAACTCAAATATATAGAATAAATCATATCCTTCATTTGTGTTCTTGCTGTCGAAATATTTTTACATAATTCTTGTATTTGTGGTAAAATTACAAAATCATAATTACTAGATTGATTGATAAATGTTAGAGAATCACAACATAATTTAAATGTATGAGATATACCATTTGAATTGTATGATATTATAGCTTCTTTTGGTAATCCTTTTTTTAAAATAGCACATCGTCGCTTTGTTGCAATTATATTGATAACATTCTTTTCGGTTTCATGTAATTTTACAAAATCAGTAGGTTTTTCTTTATATTCAATTTTGGAAATAGTTTGATTCATATATAGTCGAATAGCCTCTAATTTTTCATTATATTCTGATATATTATCGCATATTTTATCCAATTCAGCATCAACACCTCTTTCGATGAAGTTATTTTCATATTGTGTATAAGAATCGATATTTTCACATAATGGTATATTCATTCGTGTATTTATAAACTCCGTCAATTCATCACAATTTTGTTTTATATCATATATACGGTCAATACAAATCAATTTACAATGTCCATTATTTCGCATTTTATCTAAAATATACTCCATTGTTTTTTCATTAATATTGAATCCTCTAATCGTAATTAAATTAGAATAGAGATAGAAAAATGTTTGTGGTGTGATTTTTTTAATCGCGATTTGGCGTTGTATTTTTGATAAATCTTTTATACTAGATAATTGTTTTCTTATATACTGAATATTTGTATTGGTATTAGTATTAGTATTATCAGAGTTTGTCGATAATATGAATCCAATCATATCATATTCTTTTTGTAATACAGAAGATTTGGTTGTTGGGTTAAGTAATAAATATGAGAAATGACGACGACCCATGGGAGTTATGGATAAGTTTAGAAGCTTTTCGACAGAAGAAAATGTACCATTATAATTATCATCTATAATATTTAGTTGCTTAAGTGAATGGTTTGCTAAAATAAGACGTTCAGAACAATTTTCAATTATGGGTTCAGCAATACGATTTACCAAAGAAGGATTATGTTGATATATGAAATCTAATAAGAAACAGAAACTTTGCATTGCATAAACATTTTCTGTAGAAACAATATCATCTGTACCATAAAATCGTGTAAATAATTCTGTTTGGAATATTTGTTTCTCGCAATTAATTGCTTGTCTCGAATGAATAGAATCGCGGTCATGAGTCAAATTAATTTTGTGGATTGCAAGCGATTTAATGCCAGAATATTGAATAATATCGTCTATATCAATATTTGTAATACCTTCTGCTATAATAATAACTTCACTTGGATGATAAATAGATACAAATCGTTCTAATTCATCAAATGTTGTTGGTGCTTTTAAATAAGCTTCTTTAAACTCAAAAATATATGTTTTACCTGTCAAAATATCTATATTAGATATACCGACGTGAACAATAGCCGTTGTATTTATATCAACGCCAATCATTTTGCGAAATGTTGTAGATGAAGCGGTTATATCTACAACATTTATCCATATACACATAGTATTATTCGTAATATGAATATTTTCATTCGAGAAATATGTTCCTGGACTATATATACAATCTAGATTTCGTGTGATTTTTTGATTTTCATCTTGTGACTGAGTATATACTACAATAGTATATCCAGCATCTTGTAATTTTTTCAAATATTTGTCAATCATATAAAGTGAAAACCCTGCCATCATAACTTGTTGCTTTCCAATAAATGTCTTTTTATCACCAATATTCAAATCACAAACACGGCTAAACTCGCTAATAGATGAACCAACAATAATATCAACATCTTTCAGTCCATATACTTCAAAGAATGCACCAACTTGCATCAATACCAAAGTATTGTCACCATATTGTTCTTTATATTGTTGTGTTAATTCTAAATATTCTTGAACGAGAGACATGTATTATTTATATATATTTATATATATTTCTTTAAACTATTTTGCGTAACAAACAACACTGATTATAAATAATTATTTACATCAACAATAGGTGTTAAGTAAACGATAGTTTTTGATATATTTTCTCCCTTTATTTTATTTAATATTGTATTTTTATATTTATAATATGTTTTTTTAGAAAAAATACCCAAATAATAATAAACCCATTTTAATATTACTAATAAAAATGCAATATAATATGGTAAATTAATCAATTTATCATCTTCTTTTAATATATATTTTTTATATTTATCATTATATATTATAAATTCTATTTTAGTATTATTTAGTTTATAATTAATTTTATAACCATATACTAATTTTTTTGTATATACACAAAAAATCATAATTTTTTTAATATCAGTTTTTTTTAAATGTAGATAATGTTGTAATTTATTATTTAATGTATGAACGTTATCAGTGAATATATTTACATCAATATCACTTTTTCCAGGAAAATAATCTAGTCTTTGAACACTACCAAAAAAATAGATTTTTGTATCGATATATTGTTTCAACTTCTTAAAAAATGTATTTATTTCTGGTGATAATTTATTTCTAGTATACTCCATAATATATATTAGATTATATATTACATTTTAACCATACTTAAAAGTATTTAATTAATCACAAATAGAATGAATGATATAAAAGAAGAGATACAGAAGGAAATGAATGTGATAGAGTTACAATTTATTCGTGATAGTATCGAGAATATGATGAAAATAAATCAAGTAGAAGCCTTACGTATTTTACATAAATATCCTAGTGTGATATTAAATGAAAATAATTATGGTGTTCATGTAAACTTAACTGAATTACCACAATTAGCTATCGATGATCTAAAGAAGCATATTCAATATATTCAAACACAAGAAAATAATCTAGAATATATGGAAACACAAAAAAATAACATGCGTTCTCTCTTTAAAGACAAAGAAGTTAAAGATATGTTACAATATGATAATAAATGAACTTTGCATCACTTCAATCATTATTTTTTACAAAAAAAATAATGGATTCTTATATTGTATCAACAACAAGTTTATTTCCGAAATCTATATCTATTTGTGAAACAGATTCTGAATCTGATGATGATTTTGATTCAAACGAAGTCATCGTTGATTCAAACAAAGTCATCGTTGATTCAGACAAAGTCTCAGACAAAGTCATCGTTGATTCAGAATCTAAAGTAAAATATGATAATAAGCCAAAATTACAATTACAAAAGTGCAAACCGCTTGCTTTTGTTCCTAGAAAGAAGGATAATTTATTCTGGTGTTTTTATGTTATTGTTAATGGTTTCTCGAAATATGAATATCCTGGAAACAATTCTTTTGAAAATGAAAAGACGGAAAAGTTTAGATTGATAGAGTTTCTCAGAAAACAAGAAAATCGCAATATTTTAAAGAAATATAAAATTAAACGAGATGATACTGAGAATGATTTAGCAAATCAAGAGAGAATTAGTCCAAAAACATTTCTCGCTCTTTGTTATACACATAATTTAAACATACTCTTCATTCATAGATATAAATGTTTCAAGATTCATGGTGGACACCCAGAAGATATATATCATGTTATTCATAAATATGACCCACCTCATCAAAATCCACATGGATTATATAAATACGCTTATGACGTAGATGCAACTACAGAAGATAAGGTAAAATATCTCGATTCAAATATATTTTATGAATGGGAAACAATCGACAAATCATTAAAATCAATTTCATCATATAAAGTTGCAGATTTAATGCAAATGTGTCAAATAAATAAGATTGAACAAAAAGGCAAAACAAAACAAGAAATATATGATTTGCTCAATGAGAAAATGTAAATATATAACATATATATTTAAAAACGTATTAGTAATATATCATTAATGTCGAATAAAATTGTGCCTACAAATTATATTGAATGGAAGGATACGATTGAGTTTGTTCCTCCAATTACCGAAGGCGAAGTTATCAAAGTATATGATGGAGATACAATTACTATTGCAACTGTATTGCCATTTACAAATAGTCCATTATATCGTTTTTCTGTAAGATTAGCAGGTATTGATTGTGCCGAAATCAAAACCAAAAATATAAATGAAAAAGAACATGCAAAAATTGCTAGAGATAAATTGTCGGAAATAATATTACATAAGACAGTATCTCTTGAAAATATTTCGTTTGAAAAATATGGGCGCATTTTGGCGGATGTATTTTTAGATGATTTATGTATAAATAAATGGATGGTGTTAGAAGGTTATGCCGTTAAATATGATGGAGGCACAAAACATTCTCCTGCTTCTTGGTCAGAAAATATTTAATTATTTATATTTATATTTATAAATAATATATATTTTAACGATTTTAACAATTTTAAGGTATTTATTATAATTTATGATATTTAAAATTGATTTTAAATATCATATTTAAGGTATTATTATATTTAATAGAAAATGGATATCGACAAATATCATTGCGAAAATGTTATAATTAAAAAAAGAGAAAAAAATACAAAAATAAAATCAAAAAAGCTTGAGATTATTGATGAATATGAAATCATAAATAATATTAAATTGGTTAATCATATAAAACATAGCAAAATTACAATTCCTAAACCAATATTAAAATGGGTTGGTGGGAAAACACAAATATTAGATAGGCTTATTATTGAGTTTCCAACTGAAATAAATAATTATCGTGAAATATTTTTAGGTGGAGGAAGTGTTTTATTAGCACTATTATCGTATGTTAAAAATGGAATTATAAAAATACACGGAAATATATATGCTTATGATTTAAATGAACCTTTAATTTATATATACAAAAATATTCAATCAAATCATAATGAATTATATATTGAAATACACAAATTAATAACCGATTTTCATTCTTGTGGCAATGGCGAAATAAATAGAGCTCCTAAAAATATGATTGAAGCAAAAGTAGCAAAAGAAAATTATTTCTATTGGATTAGAAGTGAGTATAATAAATTAAGTTGTACTGATAAAAAAACTACAATTGGTTCTGCGATGTTTATTTTCTTAAATAAAACTTGTTTTAGAGGTGTTTTTAGAGTTGGACCAAAAGGGTTTAATGTCCCTTATGGACATTATAATAATCCTCAAATCATAAATAAAGAACATTTAGATGAGATACATGAACTAATACAAAATGTTATATTTGAATGTTGCGATTTTAATACATCATTAAATTGTGTTGAACCAAATGATTATATATATATTGACCCTCCATACGCACCTGAAACCGAGACATCTTTTGTTGGATATACTGATAAAGGTTTTAATATTAATAATCATAATAACTTATTTAATTTAATACATAAATTGACTGAAACGAATAAAAAAATAATGTTAAGTAATGCTGACGTAAAATTAGTTCGTGATAATTTTGCAAATAATAAATATAATATTATATGTATTTTATGTAAAAGAGCAATTAATTCTAAAAATCCTGAAGCAAAGGCTAAGGAAGTTATTATAAAGAATTATTAAACCATTTGTCGAATGTTTCAAAATAATTATCATCATCTCCAAATAATACGGAAATATTATTTTCATTAAATATTGTATTTAATATTGCATATTTTTTGTCATTTGATATCATTTTTTTTTTCAAAAAATCACTCACGCAGAAACCATAATGAACTTCAAACTCATTACCTAACATTAATTCATATTCTCTTTTCAATGATGGACCACTCCATAATTTAATTTCAACAGAACCTTCTACATTTTGTTCTTTTTTTTCCAATATTTTTATTACTTTTTTACCTGTATTATATTCAATAATGTATGCTTCATCAGGACATCTAAATAATTGTATATTATATTTATTTTTCATGTAGATTTTTAATCCATTTTGTAATACAAATATGATTGTTTTATCTTCAAATATTTTTGATAAGTAATAATCATATACTTTTATTTGTTTTGTTGGTTTTGTTGGTTTTGTTGGTTTTGTTGGTTTTATTGTAAAACTAGTTTTAATGTATCCATCATCTAATAATCTTGTTTGATTATTTGTTTTTTCTTCAAATAATTTACCATAATAATTTGTATTAGAACCACCAGCACCAGTTCCTTTATTAACTATAGAGTTTAAGTTAGGTTCTCTATTTTTGTCATCTTCATCTTCAATAATTAATATACGTTTTGTTTTACTCATATTTGCGATTCTATTTAATTATTATACTTTATTTAAGTAATTTAATTCAATTTAATTTATTTTAATTTTACTATTATTATTTACAATAATATAATAAATTATATGGTTCTCGATTATAATGATTATTATAAACTATAAAATTGAATAATATTAAATAATATGAAGTATATATATATAACAGAGATGAAAACACAAAAGATACCAACTCATAATCATAAGAAATCTGATTACGCTGGTTCTGATAAATCAATGGACGAACAATTATTCGATTGTGTAGAGTCATATTTGACTGACATAAAAGAAATAAGAGATCATCCAGAGTTTGAAGTTCGTATTGGTGGATATCCTTTTATTACAAAGACAAATTATGATAATGTTATAAAAAAATTATTATCATTAGGATTTCAAACAACAAATATAAAAGGTGTCGATTTATTGAGAATAAATATTACTGACCAATTTGGTTCTCATTATCGTGCAGAGATTAATGATTTTCGCGCGATTCAGGATTATTGTATTCATGAAAATATTCAGAGAATTATGACAGAATATAATGGAGTTGTACGCTTTGAACAGAAGAGACAAAAATCTATGGTTGTAAATTATGACTATAATCTGAAATATTCATATTCTATTGAAAAAACATTTTCATCTACATCAACAGTAGGTATTATTGAGAATTGGGATAAAAGCAGTAAAATGTTTCGTTATATGAATCGTGTATCTTTTAGACATATAGATATGCCTCTTATTGTCGATTTAAGTATAGTTAAACAATCTGGTGGCTCAAAAGGTCAACAATTTTATTCTATGAAAACTGACAATTTATCCTCTCAAAGAGAGAGATATGAAATAGAGTTGGAAATCGACAATAAACTCGCAAAAGATGCATCCGCAAAATATCTCATTGATGAAATGAAACGTTCAATTAAATATATTATGATGGGTATACAAGATACAAATTATCCAATTTCATTTACAGAACAAAAAGCTGTTCTAAATGAATATATGAGATTGACACGTCAATCCACTGATATGAAACGGCGTATCAATTCTCGTAATTTTATTGGACCTTCTTCAAATACTTTACAGATGATTAATGTAATGATTTCCAGTAATCGAAATATACCAAATATAAGATATGATTATGTTGCTACAGAAAAAGCAGATGGAGACAGAGCAATGTTATTTATAATGGGAAATAAGACATATGATGATGACGATGAGTTTGAAAGAAAATCTATAAGACGCAATACAAACTTATATAATGGTAAAGTCTATCTTATTAATACCAATATGAATATTATCTTTACTGGAGTATACGTAGAAGATTCAGATATACATTTGAGTCTGTTAGATGGAGAAAATATATTAAAGGATAAAACTGGGAAAAAAATACATTTATATACTCCATTTGATATATACTTTTATAAAGGTAAAGATACACGTGTAATTCCACTGTTTGAAACAAATCCAGATAAATATTCAAGAGATGACCTATTGACTGAATGTGTCAATATAATGAACGAACATTTGAAATCTAATATTAAAAGTCGAATATTATTACCCATCACCATTAAGCGAAAACAATTTTATGATGTTAATCCAACTATAAATCCAGATTCATTTCCGCCAAATAATATGAAGATATTTACTGCATGTGATTATATTTTAAATGATATTGGCGATTCTTTTATATATAATACAGATGGTTTAATATTTACACCAAAATATTTGGGTGTTGGATTTAGTCCAAATGATAAATCAAAGAAAAAAGCGTGGGATTATTCTTTCAAGTGGAAACCACCCAAGTATAATACAATTGATTTTCTTGTAAGAACAGTAAAAAATGAGAATAATACAGAAGATTTAATTCAAAATTATTTGGGTGATGGTATAGATACGGCGAGTTTAACGCAAATAAAAGAATATAAGACACTTAGATTATGTGTTGGATATGACCCTTTTAATAATATGCATGGATATATTGATCCTTGTAATATGATATATTCTGGTGAGTTTAAAGAAATGAAATTAATCAATCCACAACAATCTGGAAATCGTAGTAATTATAAGCCGATTCAATTTCAGCCGACGGAACCACCTGATGTAAATGCGGGAATATGTAATATAGAATTAAACGCAGGAGGTTTGATGGTTACAGAAGAAGGTGATTCATTTCATGATGATATGATTGTAGAGTTTGCATATGTTGCGAGTAATGAACCGAGATGGAGATGGGTTCCTTTGAGAGTTCGTTATGACAAGACAACACGTTACGAACAAGGAGAAAATGAGTTTGGTAACGCATTTCATGTTGCAAATAGTAATTGGAAATCAATTCATAATCCTATTACAGATTATATGATAACAACCGGATATAATATTCCAACGTCTTCAATGGAGGACCAAGATAAGTATTATAATAGAGAGACTTCTGCGACGTCTACTGCTGGACTACGAGATTTTCATAATAAATATGTGAAAAAATTATTAATAGAAAGTGTATCAAAAAGAGATGATACTTTAATAGATTATGCTTGTGGTAAAGCAGGAGATTTGTCGAAATGGATTGATGCTGGACTAAGTTTTGTATTTGGTATAGATAAAAGTAATGATAATATTGTGAATCGTTTGGACGGTGCATGTGCACGATATTTGAATTATCAATTTTCAAATAATACAAATCGTCGTATACCAGATGCTCTATTTACTCAAGGTGATTCTACTAATAATATTCGCGATGGTTCGGCATTGAGCAATGATACTGGTAAACTTATTATGAGGACAGTATTCGGCGAATGTTCTCGCTCTGAATCGGAAACAATTGGTAAATATGTTGTCGAACAATATGATAAAGGAAAAGATGGTTTTAATATTTCTTCTTGTCAATTTGCTATACATTATTTCTTTGAAAATATGATTACTCTGACAAACTTCTTAATAAATGTTACACAATGCACAAAAGTTGGTGGATATTTTATTGGAACTTGTTATGATGGTAGGTCTATATATAATTTATTAAAAGGTATTGAAAATGGTTCATTCGTGAAAGAAATGGTTAGTGGGAAAAAAATATGGGAAATTATAAAAATGTATTCACAAAAAGATTTTCCAAATGATTCATCTTCAGTAGGTTATGAAATTAGTGTATATCAAGAATCAATTGGAAACTACTTCTCTGAATATTTGGTTAATTTTGATTATTTGAATAAACTAATGGAATTATATGGATTCAGATTGATTTCTGTACAAGAAGCAAATAAGTTAGGATTACCTAATGGTTCAGGATTATTTGAATTATTATATCGACAAATGGAGCAGAAATTGAGAAGAGACCAAGATATGATGGTTGGTGATGCGTTATTCATGTCACCAGAAGAAAAACGAATATCATTCTTAAATAGATATTTTGTATTCCAGAAAATACGAGATGTCGATTTAAAACAGATTATTATTGAAGATAATACATATTTATTACAAAAACCGACAAAAGAACGAGATACTGTTAAAAAAAATACAGCAAAAGAGAATATTAAAAGTAAGATTTCTGAAAAAGATATAATTATGAATAATGAAAGTGGTATCAAAACTCAACTACAAGGGCAAATAATGTTAACTGCTGCTAAACCTAGTAATATTATTGGAAAAAAAGATGCTTCCATAGAAGAAGGTGAAATTATAGATGATTCCGATTCTAGTGTCGAAAAGGTTAAAATTGGCGTTGGAATTGAAGAACCTAAAATAATAAATAAAAATAAATCTGTTGCGAGATTTGTTGATTCTGAAGAAGAAGAAGAAGAAGAAAAAGATGATGAAAATATAAATGTTGACAAACCATTAGAAATGGTTAATACAAAATATATCGATAAGGACGAAGAAGATATTGAATTGATTATTAAACCAAAAAAAATAAGGAAACCTAAAACAATTAAATTAAATGAAGATGGTAGTCCAAAAGAACCAAAGACAAAAACAAAAACAGTTAAAGCTCCAAAGGAACCGAAACCACCAAAGGAACCGAAACCTCCAAAGGAACCGAAACCACCAAAGGAACCGAAACCTCCAAAGGAACCGAAACCACCAAAGGAACCGAAACCACCAAAGGAACCGAAACCGATAAAGGAACCGAAACCGATAAAGGAACCGAAACCGATAAAGGAACCGAAACCACCAAAGGAACCAAAACCAAAAAAGATTCTAAAAGAAGATATAGACAATATATAACAACATCTTTAATGATATAACATTTTATAATTCAAAACACAGTTTGTGTGACTATACCTAATAAATATTACTTAAATAATTATATATAATAACAAACAAATGAGTTATTATATATTGCCAAAAAAACATTGTATGCCTTCTTCATTAAAAAAATGTAATTACAAAAATGATAATAATATTATATCTTCAGAAAAACACAACCCATATATATCACAAAGCGTTTATTATTATATGAATGAAATAAATAATGATTTATTGAATTGTAAAAGTATAGATAAAAATATTATTCGACAATTACAAGAACAAATTAATCCATATTCTTATCTAATCAATTCAGATTTTATTAATAATAATCATTTACATAAATCAACAAATACATTTACATTTTTTATTTTTATTGAATTATTGAAAATCACGAATATAATTTATGATATTATATTAGAAAATCAAGATGATATGAGTCTAACTATTTATTGCGATACAGAATATTCTGACATTATTTCATCAATCAAATTTGTTAATAAATATAATAAATTACATTATATATCTTCATTCAGACAAAATATAGATATTATGACATTTTTAAATAATATCTATATAGGTCATGATATACAATCCTATAAATTAAACTTATTAATTATTATTTCTCATATATTATTATTTCAATCAAATAATGGCAGCTGTGTAATTAAAATTGGAGATATATTCTATAAACCGATAATAGATATATTATATATATTATCAATAATATATAACAAAGTATATATTATAAAACCATTGACATCAAATTGTTTCAGCAATGAACGATATATTGTTTGTAAAAAATTAACTGCAACTTCAATAGAACGAGATAGTTTACATCTTTTTATTCATAATGTTATAAATGAAGACTCATCATCATCATCATCATCATCATATTCTGATATAAGTATAACAGATAATAATCAATCACTTTTCTCGAATAATATTCCTTATCATTTTATTAATAAAATAGACGAGTCAAATCTAGGCATTGCTCATCAACTATTGGAATATAATGACATATTAATAAATATGATATATAATAAATTGTGTAAAGAAAAATTAGAAACTATTAAAAAAAATAATTTAAATAAATCGCAAATGTTGTGTGATAAATACAAAATACCATATAATAAAATAACTGATAATAATATTTTTTTACAACATTCACACAAAGCATATATTGTAATAGAAGAATGATAATTAATTGCTATTATTTAATTGAATGAGTTTGACATATCCGTTTCTGCAACAAATGTCCCATTTACATTTCCACCAATATTTCCCAAAGTATTCAATGCATTAATACGTTGAAACTCAGGAGTATTTTTTATGGAAGAACATCCTTGACGATTTTGATTATAACGCATATATGTTGTATTAGCATTATTACATGTTGTATATTTATTTTTATATATAAATGGGGTTCTACTTGCGGCAGATAATACAGAACTGCCACTTAAACGTCGAATAGAAGCGATATTTGTACTTATTGTATCTGTTGTTAATTTTAATATTCGTGTGCTACTGCTTACACCACCTTCTACTGCAAATTGATAATTACTTGGTTTATATACAACTGTTTTACAACCTAGTGGATTTGATGGACCATTTAGAGGAACACCTATATATGGATTTGTAATATAATTATAAAATATTTTTAAAGCTAGTTCTTTGTTACCTTCAATTGAAGATAGATATTGATTCATTTTAAACAATGAATCAATTCTATCAGATTCATATTTAGTAATATCATTTTCCGTCAAAATAGTCGACTGTGATTTTAATAGTTGATATATACGATTTACAATATTTATTTGAGAATAAGTAATCTCATCTGTATTAGGAAAGCAATTTGCTATATATGTATTAGACAATGCTAATGGACTTCCAGGTTTTGCTTTGTTGTCAATATTAGCGCCTATTCGTGTTTTAAAATTAAATGCTTTTTGTTGATATGTTTGACATCTATTTTGTAAGTATTGGTAATGTGTTGTATAATAATTTTGAGGTAAGTTTGTATTTGCATATATAACCATTTTTTTTGCCTTGTATTCTTGATTACAACATAATGTTGGATTAGTTACACAAGGTTCTGGATTGTCAGTTAAATATCTATTTGGAGCATAACTGGCCACTAATCCTATACCATAACATTTTTGACAATCTTTATTTAATTGAAGGGTTCCATTTTTTTCTGTTTCTGGATTACGTTTCACACTAAATCTTCCAGGTTGGTCCATTGTTTGACCAATTAAACATTGCGTTTTAGATGAATGTGATATTCTACTTGCTTCAATATATTGGTCGGGTTTATCTGGATTTATTACAATAATATTTGGATGCGTTGTTGTGCCCTTTCTATATTGCCATTTCAAAGGTCGCGGTAATCCAAACTTTTGCGGAATATTATTTGTTGGGTCACGATTTGTCAATGGTCTTATGTTACCACTTGTTATTGCGATAGGATAACTATATTTTCCAGAACCTTTTGTAATTACCCCATCTCGTGTGAAAGGTTCTACCAATAAATTATTGTACGTGTCTAATCTTACTCCAAATACGTTATTCGACATATTATATATACTCTATATATAATATGTTAATCAAAATACTAATCTTATTTTTTATGGTATTATTGTTATATCAAATAATTATTGCACATTTTTATACTAGTAAAGAAGGTGTAGATGATACAATGACGATACAAACTCCTGAATATAGTTCATATAATGATAATCCAAGTATTTTAGCTAATAAAAATGCGGCAAATATCGAGAACTTAAAGGCGAGAATGGATAGTTTTGATGAAATAAAACAACATGTTGATGATTTATCTGGTGCAGTAGATATATTAAATACACAGATGGATGAACTTCAGAGTCAAACAGTTAGTAATACAGATGATTTGGTAAATAGTATGCCAGATATAAATGCTACAACAGATACAACAGATACAACAGATACAACTGAACAACCATAAACGTCTAATTATATAATATATAATTTATGAAGTAATATATTAACTATTAATATATGTCTTTTTCTGATATGTCATTAGGAGAAGATTACCCATATTGGAAATATATTCAATCTCCTACAAAAATGGGAATAAGTAGTAGTGGTAAAGCTTTTACAAATGATGTCAAAGCTTTATTAGAATACCCAAAATTACTCATAGAAGGTAATAGTCGTGCATCAGCTACAGGTCATCCATTAGGGAATCAATATTTCTTAAAAACAGGTGGTCAATGTTGCGATTTAGGTATTAAAGACAGTGATTCTGGAAAATGTTCTAATGTAGTTGACCGTTATATATATGTCGATAATATACCAGATGGTAGTATACCATTTATTTCAAATGATACAACATCTAATAATAGTAATAACCCAAAAGGTATATTAATTGGTATATTAGAAGATGTAGGTGTTATTGGTTCAGGAGTTGGTTCATTGTTTACCGCATTTACTTCTGATACTTTACCAACTTGTCGTAAAATAACATTACAGGTTACGAATAATGAAAATGTTATATCTGATGAAACACAATATGTAGCTGATACTGATATTAATGATATTAATTCTTGTAAGTTTACTACAATTAACCCTTATTCAACAGATGCTTCAGGATATAATAATATTAACCCCGTATCATGTTATCCATGTGGTAGTACTAATAAAAATCAAACATGTCTAGCAAACTTAAATGGAGAAGCTTTTTCTAATATATATAATAAATCCTTATCAGATGTTAAATCATTAGATAATTATTATCCATCTGACCCATTTATACAATTGTATTATTTTCTCATATTAATTCTTGGATTATATATATTTTATAAATTGGTATATTTCTCGAAAAAATAATGAAAATAATCAAAATAATCAAAATAATAAATATTTTATTTATGTCTTGTATTATTACGACGTTTATTATTTCGTCTCTTATTACTTTTTTTATATGTTCTGCGACGTTTTTTACCTCCTACGGGGGGGTTATTTTCTAGTTTGAATGGATTTACTTTATTATCTTCATCTTCATCCTTATCTTTATCTTTATCATCACGTTTTTCTTCATCTTTTATAATATTATTTTCTAGTAATTCAGCTTCATTATTATCTATTTTAGCCTCAGTATTGTCTACTTCAGCTTCTTCTAGATTTTTTATAGCATTATCCTCATTTATTTTTGCTGATATAATATCATTTGTTGCTAATTTTTCATCATCATCATCATCATTATCATCTTCTTCTGAAGTATCTGGACTATTAAATATATTATCTTGTGTTATTGAATCATCATTTAGATTTGATTCGACATTACTTGATGAATCATTTATATCAAAACTAAATGATGATGATTGAGAAGGAGGAGGAACTTGTGGAGGTGGAGGTGGAGATGGAGATGAAGGAAATGGATTTAGATTAAAAACTGGTGGAGATGGAGTTGGAGATGGAGGTAGAGGTAAAGGAGTATCATTTACTGATGATGATTCTGTAATTGTTTCTGATTGTGGTTGTGGTTCTGGTGCTGGTTCTGGTTCTGGTTCTTTTTTATTGCCTAATCCAAATATACTTCCAAATCCAAAACCGGATGATTTGGGTTCATTTTTTAATATACCACATGCATCAAGTTGTCCTTTTGCTGCTTCAATTTGTGCAATATCATCTTTTACAGATTCAAAAATATCAATATAATTTTTATATAAAGTTTGTGTTTTTAATAATTGTTCTTCAAACTCTTTTCCTAGCTTATTTACTTTGTCGAGTTTTTCAACACGGTCAGACTTGTTTAAAAAAAAATCCATAAATTTCAAACCACCTTTCATATTGGTTGTTGTATTTAAATTATTATTAACATTATATGATGTAGGTATATTTTTTATAGACATATATTATAATAAGAAATTATAATATATTATCATTTTTTCATCATTTTTTCATCATTTTATATAACCAATATGCAACTAAAGCCCCAGCAATTTCAAAAACAATATAAGGTACAATTTGTTCAGTACTTATCTTATTACATGCCATCAGTGCTAAAGCTACAGCAGGATTATATGCAGCACCTGAAATTGCACCACCAAAATAAGCACCTATAGCTAAAGCAGCACCAATTGCCAACCAATTTCCGGTTGCTAATACTACAAAAGTTAATAATAATGTTCCTAAAAACTCAATAGTATATATTTTCAAGTTGGTATTCATATAATCTATATGAATAAATTAATATCAATATCCTTGTCCGACAATTGCTCCAGAGTTACATATACCTCCTCCAATAGTACAAGTACGATTATATAATGAACCTTTCTTTGGTGGGGCTACACAACCAGCCGATCTGGTTCGTCTAATACAAGTACGGACAAAACTTTTGTCATAACTCTTAAAAGTTAAAAAATCGTCATTTGGCAACCCTTGTTTATATGAACTTTTACCAACAGAGTTTCTTTTCAAAATAGAAGTTCTCATAGAAGATTGTATTGGTGTAATATAATTCATATGACCGGTTTCAACTGGATATTGTTTTTGTGTCGATTTTGAGAAAAAATGATATGGTCTATTTTTTTTTGTTTCTAACTCTCTAGCTAATGCTCGCGCTGTCCATGATATATCACATTGAGCATATTGAAATCTAGAGTTGGAATAGTCTCCACTATTATCAGAAGGATAATACTTTGGAGGATTCGGATGTTTTCCAGGTAAAGCGCCGTAATTATGATAATATATCATACCAGGTGTTTGTGATGTGCTTAATGGTCCAAATGTTTGTGCTTGTACATAATTATTTCCTTGCATAGAAGATGGACTCAATGTATAATAAGATGCATAATTATTCGACATTATAATATAGTCACAGAATAAGTATTATACAATTAGTTTTACTCAAAAATATTATAGTATTTCTAAAATATGAATACTATTAATAATATTAATACTAATATTCATGCTTAATATCTGCGAATAGCTTTCCAAGCTACTTGTGAAGCTTTATAATCATCACCACCATTACTAAGATTATTATATGTTTTCAATATAGCTCTTTGTTTTAAATATGTCGAATAATCAGAACTATCATATACATATTTTACATTACAAGCTGCAGCAGGGACGGCTGTTTTATCACAATGATTTTGTATTGACCCAATTCGATTATTTAATCCATATACGCCTACTATAGATTGAGGTGTCTGACAAGGACCACCACAACTATAATATTTACGACTAAGAATATCACCAGAATTCGTAACTGCTCTAAATGGAGTGATTATACGATGGAGTTTAGATATTGCTAATTGAGTTCGATAAATATTATTCCAAGCATCGACAATTTGTACTCGTTGTTGTTCTACATCTTCATAAGTATGATTATCTGTCTGTAACCATTGTGGAATAAAACCTTTTACTCCTCGTCCTAGATGAGAATAACCTGGCATATCCATCGAAAATCTAGGTGGAGGACCATTTGATGCATTAAAATTAATAGATTGACCAGCCATATATTATATTATAATAAAATATTAATAATATAATATGAAACCTAATAAATCGACAAATATTTTTACTTCTTTAATATTAATATTTTTCTCTTTTATATTATTAGATTTAGTATATTTCTATTTTGTACAATCAAGCATGCAAAAAATGATTACTTCTATTCAAAAAACCCCGATGAATATTAATTGGGTATATTTTATTACTTGTTATTTATTTTTAACATTTGCTGTATATTTTTTTATTATTCGAGAAAATAAATCCGTATCATATGCATTTTTACTTGGAATAACTGTATATGGTGTATATGAAACGACAAATGCTTCTATATTTCAAAAATGGCAAAATTGGATTGTATTCATAGATACTATTTGGGGCGGTATATTATTCGCTCTTGTAACAATGATATACAATTACCTAAATTTCATATAGCTATATAAATTATTAGAATATAAATAACTATATAACGTTATTTATTATATTTATTATATTTATTATATTTATTATATTTATTATGGAAATAGAAAAAACATTAATAGGAAAAGATGGATTTTTATTTTTAAAAAATGATGCAGCAAAAGAATTAGAAGTACATTGTAATAATTTATTAATACCATCTAATGATTTTTATAAAAAATATGAAAAATATTACGATAAAATGTTAATAATTATATTTCCAAATAAATCTTATATTTATAAACAATTTTTACCAGAAGGTTATATACCCATATACCGACCTGCTTTTCACTTATATAATAATTATTTTAAAGAACACTTAATAGATGGATATAAATATTTACAAGATATAGAAGATACATATTATAAAACAGATACTCATATTAATTTTAAAGGAGCATATATTATTTATAAAGTTTTTGTCGAAAGAATAAATACATTATTTAATTTAAATATTATTGAAGAACAATTAGAATTATCTAAAATAGATTGTGAAAGCTTATCATTATTAGGTATAGGTATAGGTGATTTAACATGGGATTATAATTTAGGTAGTCAAAAATTAATAAATACAAAAGATACATATTATTCTTCTTTAAAAATAACTGATATTTATTGTAAGATAAAAATAGGTATAAATAATAATATAAAATTGCTTATATTACAAGATGGCATATTTTTTGATAATACAAATAATGAAGTAGGAAATATTCTTGATTGGAATATTATATCTAAATATTTGTTATATAATAAAAATAATGAAAAAAATTGTATTGATAAAAAAGTATTAATTTTTTATGATAGTTTTTTATTAAGTTCTTTGTCGTTATACATAAAAATATTTAGTGAAATATATTTATGTAAACAAATATTTTCATCTGAAATATGTGATATAATTAACCCAGATTATATATTCGAGTTTAGAGTAGAGCGTTTTTTATTATAATATTTATTATATATAAACGATATTTAATTTTCCGTCATTATTCTTGGTGCTACATTCATACTAATAAGTTCTTGGAATAATAGTTTACAAGAATATGGTAATTCGACATAACTGAAATCAGTTCGGTTATCACAAGTCTTACATTTATGAATATGGACTTCGTCATTATATGCGGCAATAAATCCACATTTTTTACAAACATTTACAGAATACTTATCTGATACATCATATAATCGTTCTTTTGTGAATCTCGCTGCTCCATGTGCATGAGTACAATCTCTCTCCATTTCTCCGAATCGCAGACCACCATCTCTAGAACGTCCTTCTGCTGGTTGACGAGTGAGATTAACCATCGGTCCAATAGAACGACTATGTTGTTTATCAAGAACCATATGTTTTAATCTCTGATAAAATACTGGACCAGTAAATATACTACATTCGTGTTGTTCTCCAGTAAGACCATTATACAGAAGTTCATTACCATTTGCTTCATATTTTGCTTTTAATAATTCTTCACGAATTGTATCCACATCTAAATGACCGAAACTAGTTCCATCTCCAAATAATCCTAAAGATAAAAGAACCTTTGCTAATATGGTTTCTTTTAATTGAGCAATTGTCATTCTAGAAGGAATAGCATGTGGATTCAGTATAATATCAGGGCGAATACCATCTTTAGTAAAAGGCATATCTTCTTCAGGAATAATATTTCCAATTGTACCTTTTTGTCCACTACGACTAGAGAACTTATCACCTATAACAGGTTGTCTCACAGCGCGAACACGCACCTTAGCAAAATTATATCCATCTCCATTGCGGTTGATATAATTTTTATCAATATATAATTCTTCATCTGTACGATATATTCGGCTTTTGTCTTCATATTTAATTATTTTTGTTGGGTCATTTCTATTTTCTTTGACTGGTGTAATTTTAGAGATGATAATATCACGATTTTCTACCAATGTATTTTCTGGAATGACGCCTTTACTATTGACCTTGTTATAATTAGCAAACTTCATACCTTTTGTTTTTGTTGGGTCTGGTTTACACCGTATTTCTTCATCTCCATTTACCTTTTGTTTATCTTCATCTTTCTCTGTATGATATATAGTTGCTTGAAACAGTCCACGATCAATAGAACCTTTATTGAATAGAAGTGAATCTTCTTGATTATAACCAGTATGTGTCATAATCGCAACAACGACATTATAACCAGAAGGAATATCATTAATATGAATCATATCCATAATCCGCGTATCAACCAATGGCCGTGCTGGATAAGTAAGAACATAAGATGTTTTATCCATTCTATTCTCGTAGTTTGTGACATATACTCCAATTGCCTGTTTAGCTTGTGCACATTGATATGTATTTCTGGGTGATTGATTGTGTTCTGGAAATGGTATACATGATGCCAATATACCGAATATTGTGCTTGGATGTATTTCACAATGAGTATATTTGTATATTTCAGTGTTTGATTGAACTCTTACCCATTGTTTTTCCAAATCACTTGGACTCATTGAAATAAGACTATATGATTGTTCTTCTGGGTCAATATATTCAATAACAGATTCAGGAATTACACAATTTGTTAATAGGTCATTCCATTTGATAATACCTCGTCGTATTTGTTGAACTATATTTTTCTTCATAATAATATGATTATTATTAACACGTAATAAAGGACGTGTCAATCTTCCAGCATCATTACAAATGCGAATTTCGGCCGTCTTATAGTCAAATATAATAGATACATATATATTGAGAAATCCTTGTTGTTTCTTCTCTTTAAGCATATTATATAAATATACAGGGTCTTCTACAATACCAACCCAACAACCATTAATAAATACTTTTACTTTACCAAAGGTTTGAAGAGGCTTACAATTTGCTAATTCAATAATATTATCATTAACACATTCATATATGGGTTCAGAGTTTGATGCGATAGTAATATGTGTCATATATGCGAGATTTTTAACAACGCCAACAGATTGTCCTTCTGGAGTCTCAGCAGGACATAAATACCCCCAAGAAGTATTATGTAATTTACGAGGTGGAATTAGTTTGCCGCTTTTATCAGTTGGAGTTGATATTCTACGCATATGACTCAAACTGCTAACATAAGTCAATCTATTCAGAACTTGTGCAACGCCAACTTTATTACTATTTATTTGTTTGATACCAAAATCGCCAGTTGATAGTGCTTTTTTCAATCCATTTTCAATAGTAGTTGATTTGATTATTTTGTATATATTTGTCATGTTGACAATATTCATGTATTGTTCTGTAGATTTCCAAGAACCATTATTAATTTCTTTGATAATTTGTTTTTCCATGTCTTTTACCAATTTATTAAAGTAATTGCGGAAGAGATTATTAAGTAGTGTTCCAGTTAAGTCGATACGTTTATTCAAATAAGAATCACGATCACTTTGTCTTATCCAATCAAACTTTGCCTGTAAAATGCGATTTGTCATATATCCCAAGAAGTATATCTTCTGTTGTTGTGTTGCACAATGAGGGAATAAATCGTTAGCTAAAATGTCATTTGCAAACTCTAATTTCTTACGTTGTCCTGTTTCTCTATCCATATTAATAGGCGTATACATAACATAACTAGTAATATATTTGATAGAATCTTGTTGAGTAAGACACGTATTTGCGTCTATAATTGATGCGACTAGACCTTGTAAAAGTTCTTTATATTCAACATTATCTATATCTAATATAATATATTGACAAATCTCCATATCAGAAATGATGCCGAGAGCACGAAATAGAATAAATAATGGAATTGGTTGTTTGACACGAGGTAATTGGACAACTATAGGAAATCCCAGACCATTATTCTTTGATGATACATAGAGATTCAATTGTTTGGGAGAAATACATTTAAAATCTGGAACAGATTTGATTTCAGCACTCCAAGTATATTTAGTATTATTTTTACCAATATTATAGATATATACTTTATTTTCAGCAGCTCGTTCTTGACCTAACACGGTTTTTTCTGAACCATTTATTATAAAATATCCGCCAGTATCGTATTTACATTCACCTACGCTTTTTAGTTCGACATGTTTATATTGAGATAGAATACATATATTCGATTTTAACATAATAGGCATTTTACCAATATGTATTTTTGGTAGAATTTTATAAAAGTTTTGTACATTTTCAAGTTTTTCACCACTTCTTACAACAAAGTGTATTTTCACATCAATTGTCATAACAGAAGCATATGTGAAATTACGAAGTCTGACTTCTTGAGGAAACATCAGTTTTGTTGCTCCATTATTTTCGTGTATTTGTGGGCGATATAGATTAAAGTTTTCAAAACTGACAAATAACTCTAATCTATATTTACCAGATGCGACATCTAAGTCTTGTTCTGATTTTATATTGATAGGATTAAACATTTCGACAGTTTTCATTAATTGACATTCAATAAAATGATTGTAAGATTCAATTTGATGACGGACTAGTCTCTCTAAATGCTCTCCTTTGAAATAACTCTGTATAATATCCCAAGGAGTCTCGATATATTCCGAAGCAAATATATTTTCATTGATTTTTGATTCTGAATCTGATACGGAATCAGATAATTTAGCATTTGAGATAAAGTCTGTCATCTTTTCTTGTTTTGATATCATAATTTGGTTATTATTTATTTCAATTTATTTTTAAGTCATTTTATTGTTATCTATTCATATTTTATTTCTATAATTGGCGAGTAAATAACTCATTATAATAGTCATTTATTATTATAATGAGTTCCAGTTCCAATAAAAAAACGATACAAATTAATCCCGATTTATTTAAAATACAAGGAGCATCTAAATCACGTACGAGAAATAATCGAGAAAAAAAGAAAAGATATGAAAAACCAATAACTCCTAATCTATTAAAAAAACAATTGATTGAACGAATCAAAAATCATAAAAAAAGTTTAGAACAACATCATGAACAAAATGTCGATTCTACCAAAAATCATATTATTCCAAATATGAATGATATGAAAATAAATGTATCTACTGATAATAATGATGATGATGATGATGAGTTTATTATGTCTATGAATTATCTATCTTCTTTATCCGAAAAAGAAGATATCTTACCAATATCAAATACAAGAACATTGACAAATTATAATACCAATCATTCAAATAACATTAATTCATCTACAACAAAAGATATACAAATGGTTGATATTGGGTTACATAATAATTTGAAACCATCTGAAAATAATTTATTAAACCAACCGATTGAATTAGTTATATCAAATACACATCAACCGTTATCACAACAAAACAATGAAATAGAAGATATTGAAATAAATGTACCTCAATATCAACAAACTGATACAGATATTATATTAAAATACGAGAAACCTTCTGATGTACCATATGGTTGTTTAAAAAATGGTAATAAACCTACATATCGTTCTTGGATTACACAAAAAAATGATATATATAAATCTTCAAAAAACAATCCCAACACCAATCCCAACACCAATTCCAATTCTAGTATTTTACAAGAAAGAGAACAGAAATTAAATGATTTAAAAAGCAGATTCAAACAAGATGATATTATTTCGACAAAAGTAGATAATGAACCAATATATATTAAGAAGACAATTCGACGAAAATATACTCTTGGTAAATCAAAAATGTATAGAACAGTTGGTGTATTAATTAAAAATATACAAACTCGTAAAAAAGTAATAGACTCTCATAAAGAACTAAAGACTCATCATGTAAATGATATTAAAAAGTATTTAAGGAACAAAGGTCTCATTAAAATCGGAAATCATACACCAACTGATTTATTAAGAAAACTTTACGAATCAGCTATTTTAACAGGTGACGTGACAAATATGAATAAAGATACATTATTACATAATTTAATAAATGACCAATCACAAATACCTACATATTAATCATCTTCATCAGAATCTTCTATTCTCGCTATTTTAGATTTAGGTTTATTCGTCATTTCAACATACTCATCACCATAATCTTCTGCATCTTCTTCAGGTTCTTCTATATCATCTTCCTCTTCATCAAAATCATATTCAGGAATTATATCATCTTCAATATTTGCAGTAGTCAGTTTCACTTTTTCGAGAGGATTGATATCGTTATTATCATCTACTTTTTTTTCTATTTTTTTATCAGTTTTTTTTCTTATTTGAGGAAGTTGAATATTTGATATACCTTTTAGATAATCTACATTATTTTCTGTTTCAGCATTATCTTTATTCTCATCTTCTTCAATAATATATGCTTTTTTACTATGATTGTCATATTGTTTTTGCGAAGAATTCATAGACATTTTTTTTTGATATTTCATTGAGCGTTTATAATCATTCGAAACCTCTAGTTTTGCGATAATTGATACAAATCGGTCATTCAATTCAAAACGTTGTCCAATTACAATTGCTACAAATGAATCGCCTTCTTTTATAGTATTAAAATAATCAACATTATAGTGATGGTCTCTCGTAATAAATACAATTGCAGGTGATGGTCTAGTATTAGCAATATCAGCACGAATACCTGCTTTTGTAATATTAATCGCAATACAATTTATCTTCATTCCTTCTACTGGGACACATGTTTCACATTCAAATAGAACTTCAAATATAATATTTCCACCACGAACAATTCCACTTGAATAACTGACTATTTTGGATGAACCAGGTTTAATATATCCTTCTATTACACATTTTCCCTCATAATCATCTTGTATTTTTTGTCGAATTGTTTCATCAAGATTTTGTCCAATTGAAATAATTGATATAGTAATACTTCGTGTAATCATTGATGGTGCATATATAGCAGAATCAGTAATTCCATAACGCTGTTTTCTATATTTGGATTTCATATGTGTTTGAGATTGTTGTTGTTGCTGTTGCATAGTTTTCATTTATATTACTTTATTATTATATTTATTTATATTCAATTTTATTATTATAGTAAATAAAGATATCATTTATTATTATTTTCGAGAAAATATTGACAATATTTTTAGTTATTCACGATATGATAATCTAATCTAATCTAATCTAATCCTAATTATTTACCTTTCTTTTTAGAAGCAACGTTCGTATTTGTGTATTGAAACACAAAACTCATTGTTTGATTTATGGGTTTCATCATCGCAAATTGTATAAAACTTTGTAATTCATAATTTAAAAACCATATTTTATTTTCTCGATTTGATTTCTCATAATACCGAAGAATGAACTCGCATATATGACAAACCTCACTTTCATTCGTATATTTTAAGTTTACATATGTTTCAGTAACTTCTAGATAATTATAGTATTGCGATTGTGGTTTTGTAGTATTACTTATTTGATATACTTTTTTACCAACTAATTCATTCAATGTATCTGTCATTAATGTTTTATTTGTACTTTTATTACAAATACGGCCTGTTGGAGTTCTTTTCACATCAGAATGTTGCTCTGTATTTTTTGTCTTAAAAACCATAATATTATTATCTTTCATGTCAATAAATCCAACAAGAGAATTAAATTGTTTACCTTGTAACTCTTGTAAATCCGCACTTTTTTGTCTCAACATTCGTTGCGAATCACTATAATCTGCTTGATTATAATTTACTTCTGTTTTATGCCATTGAAATGTATCTGCATTTTTATGAAATATATAATACTGTGTTTTACTCTTATAACAAATATATCCAAATCCGAAAGTGCCTTTATCATCCGGTATTCGTATTAGAAGAGTATCACAATATGATTTGAGTAATTTAATAAAATCATCTTTATCATCATATTCTTCGAGATCCAAACTATATTGTAATAATAATAACTTATCATCTGGTAAAAGGTCATCAATTATATGTTCTACTAATATTTCTTGTAATATCTCTCTTGGAACCGTTTTTGTTGCATGATTGATAAAAATACTATATTTATTTAAATTATACATTACAATTCCCAATATAATGTGTTTTTCAACCCATACTTCTTCACCATAATATACTTTGGGTATTTCACGAATATCCTCATCTGATTTATTAAATATTTCCATCGACAAATCATATTTAGAACGCATAGAAGATAGTAATTTACCGTATTTTGTATCTATATTAGTACGTGCAATTTCCCTCGGAGGGGATATACGTTTATTGGGAACCGCATCCGCGGTAAAATCTGTTATCATATCTATCTTTCGTGGCATTGGTCTAATAGGAACACTTCTATCAAAAAGTGATATATTTTTATTATTCAATTCAGATGGTTGAAATAAATAATAATCTCCGATATTTACTAAATGTCCATTTCTATTATATTTATCTTTAATATCATGAATATTATTATCTATGAGATGAGTTAATGCCGCATATATTTGAATAAATGAATATCTATTATGTGGATTGATTCTCTTGAATAAATCTAACTTTTTATAGAAAAATGCTTCTTTAAATAACCCTTTAATACGATTTATAATTGTGTCAACATTTGAATATGCAAAAGCTTCGTCATACGAATAATCATTTATTTCTGTTGGTGCTTTATCATTACATTCATAATTACAATCTGCCATATAATCACAAGTCATACTATATGGACTATCACCAACACGAAATAATATTTCCTCATTTGGTTTTGTCGATAAAATAATATCTAATGTAGTATTAACCTTTTCTTGTGAGAAGTTTGTCTGTCCGTAATTGAGAATACAATCTACTGCTGTTTTCTTTAATATGCGCGTTACTACACCAATTTGTTTCGCTTTATATTCTGCTACACGATATATATATACATCTGCGGTTTCTATATTTTTGTTTGGCAGAACTGTTCCATGTAAAAATATTTGAACATTTCTCTTTTTGAGTGGTAACCATTTATGACTCAGATTACGTACGGCACGACCAATTACTTGTTCTATGCGATTCATATTATACCATGGTTCTAATATATGAACTTGTCGAATTGCTTTGAAATCAATTCCTTCAGAACCTGATTGTGATATTAATACTACTTTGATTTTTTCTCCAGATATATCTAGTTTATTTACTTCATCATATATGTTATCAATACTTGTAATAGATTTGACATCTCCAACATTATTTGGAGATAATTGACTATCTCCTGTAATCATTATATACTTTGCTGGTTGAAAACGCATACCTTTTATTGATTTCATTGTTTTTACATCTACTGGGGGTGTTGGAGGTTCTTTAAATAATGATTTTGAACCATATCTTGTAAAACCCATTTCTTCTAATGCTAATGCCATCGGTATTAAACCACCATATAAGTATTGAGAATAAATAAGTATAATACCTTCTGATACGATATCAGTCTCTTTATTATATATTATATCACATATATTCTTTATTTTTGAACTATAATTACCAATATTATCTGGATGAAAGAAGGATTTATATTCTGTTCTATATTCATAATTTGAGTTCTTATCTGATGTTGTAACATTTGATAATCCTTTGCGACCATATAATTCTGATATTCTAATATTGCTATATTGTTCATCATGTAAAGATTCAGAATCATCATCTTCAATATCAATATCTGATAATAATTCATCATCGTCAGCAGGAGATTTATCTCCATTAGTTGAAGAACCACCACCACCCATTTCATCAGAGTTTGCTGTATTATCTTGAGAACCTTCTTCTTCGGATTCATCTTCGGATTCATCTTCTGATTCTGGATTTTCTCGATTTTCTAGGTTTTCAGAAGAAGATTGTATTGAAGGGATAGAAGATATTGTCGATACGCTTGATTCAGATACAGGTTCGGATATAGGTACTGATTCTGGATTTTCTCGATTTTCTAGGTTTTCAGAAGAAGATTGTATTGAAGGGATAGAAGATATTGTCGATACGCTTGATTCAGATACAGGTTCGGATACAGGTTCGGATACAGGTACTGATTCTGGATTTACTATATTTTCTCGATTTTC
>Ga0247842_10000182_pt1 | contig 142375 bp, 162 predicted proteins | sample LaCruzMarch2015__3_FD_192411 | JGI IMG/M metagenome (GOLD analysis project Ga0247842, IMG submission 192411) | Freshwater microbial communities from meromictic Lake La Cruz, Castile-La Mancha, Spain - LaCruzMarch2015_19m | ecosystem: Environmental > Aquatic > Freshwater > Lake | place: Spain... | reverse complement strand
CAACTGGATGGGATGATACTTTTGATATTGGTTCTAGTTCTTTAAGATGGAAAAATTTGTATCTTAGTGGAGATGCAAGAATCAATGGAACAATCTATTATGGAAATGAAGGAATACCAATTACTGCGTTAAATGAAACAGGATTAATTAATTCTGTAAATACAACAGCTAATGTTCAAACATTATTAGCAGGAACAAATATCTCACAATATGCTTTTAATCAAACTCTTGAAACATTTAATACATATAATTCAACTTGGGATAATAATTGGGTTAATCAATTTGCTTATAATCACACAATAGACACCTTTAATTTACACAATGCTCCTTGGAGTACAACATATAATTCAACCTATGCTGGATATGGAACTTATGCTTTCAATCAAACAACATTAGTTGGAGTTCAATCTTTGCTTAATGGTTCAAATTCTTGGTTTAATAGTTTAGGAGTTGGAACAGCAACTCCAGCTTATAATTTAGTAGTTCAAAGTAATGGAGATTTACAAACTCCAACTTTATTAATAAATGATAGTAGTGCAACAAGGAATAATGCACAACTTAGGTTTGGTGGTGCATCTGGAAATCTTTGGGCTATCGGAACTGACGTTTCAACAGATAATGGACAAACCAATTTTGAAATTTATGATTTAACTGGAACACTAGCAACAAGATTAACTATTCAAAACACAACAGGTAATGTAGGAATAGGGACAACAAGCCCAAGCGTCTATGCAGGTTTAACAATTGGAAGTTCAAGTTCTTCGGGGAGTAATCATGCGATTGCATTTTCAGATGGTTCTACCCTAAAATCTCTTATTGGTTCTGTAGGAACAGCAGGAGCATATGCTTCAACTTCTACTATTGATGATTTAGTAATTAGAAATGTAATTACAAATAAAGATATTATATTCGCTACGGATGGAGGAGATGATAGATTACATATAAATGGTTCTTCTGGAAATGTGGGAATAGGAACTGATAGTCCAGATACAAAACTAACGATTAATGGAAACATACATCTTTTGGAAACATCTTCTTCAGATACTTCCATAACTTTGGATGGAACAAACGCTTATGGGGATACTAGTTCAATTTATTTATCAGCAGGTCGTTCTAAAATTGTTTCAAATGTGACTAGTGGGGCAAATGGTGATACGGATTTAACATTCTCTAATTATTATGGGGGAGTAAGTTATCCCCGTTTTAGGATTAGCGAGATAGGTAATGTAGGTATAGGAACAACAAGCCCAAATGCAAGATTATCTATTTCAGACACAACAAGTACAACAAATCAGTTAGAAATAATTGGCATAAATTCTCCAATAAAAACTCATCTTGGAACTTTTGCGGGAGAAACATATTTTGCTAATAATTATTATTATAATGATGGACATTTATCTGATAATATCTCTTTTAGTTCTTCAGAAATGGTAATGGCTCCAGGGTATATTCAATTTAATAATATGCCCGCAGGCTCTCCTGGAACGAGAACAACCACATTATTTCTCAATCTTAGCACTGGAAATGTAGGAATTGGAACAACAAACCCGATATATGCATTACACCTTTCTACTTCAGCAGACACCGGAGAAATATTATCTGTTAATAACAATAATACTACTGGGACTTCTGCTTCATCGCAGATTTATGCTTATGCAGGAAATGCACAGTTTGCTATTCAGTCTCATGGTGATGCTAGAGTTATTTCCCGTTTTGGCATTACTCTTGGAGGTTACACAGAATTGAGGCAGGTTGCAGGGAATGGATTAATAATAGGAACATCAGTAGCATCTCCTATTATATTAGGAACCAATGGTGTTGAAGTAGCGAGAATTTTGAGTGGAGGAAATGTAGGAATTGGAACAACAAGCCCGACATCTTCTTATACAGGGGCTAATACCATGGTTCATATAAAAGGAAATGTGGGAGGAAACGCGGGAATATTAAAAGTTCAAAGTTATGGTTCTGTTTATTCAAACGAATTAGAAGTTTATGCAGCTGATGGAGTTCAAAATGTGGGATTATATTCAAAAACTAATTCTAGTATGACCTTTTGGACAAATAATAGTGAAAGAGTAACAATTGGAAATACAGGTAATGTAGGTATAGGAACAACAAGCCCAACACAAACAAAGCTAGTAGTAAATGGGGCCATTTCTGTAGTTCCACAAGTAGCCGGTTCTGTTGCAACCCCTGGAGAACAAGTTGCTTTACAATTTAATGACCAATCGGGTGCAACCACATGGGCTTCTATAAATTTTTTAAATTCATGGCAAAATGATAATGGAGAATGGATGAATTTTAATGTTCGTAATGGTGCTGCTGCTAAAGTTACTGCCATGACACTTGATAAAGATGGTAATGTGGGTATTGGAACTGCAAGTCCCTCTCAAAAATTACAGGTTGGAAGTGGAAGTAGTTATACTACTTCTATCACAGGTATGGATATAAGGGTAAGTGGAACAGGAAATAAATGGATAGGTGCAGAGTCAAATGGGGCAACTGCTTATTTTGGGGTTGTTCCCGGTGGAAATTATGTTAAATTTGATGGTTATAATTATTCAAACGATTTATATTTAAATGTCGTTCTTGCAAGTAATGGGGGAAATGTAGGAATAGGAACAACTTCTCCAAGGGCAAAATTAGAAATCAATGACACTAGTGTTGTAACTGGAGATAGATTAATTGTCGGAAGTTCTGTAGATAATGAAGGAGAATATACTGGTATAAAATTACAAAATGGGGGGGTAGATTTAGGTGCTATTAGAACTTCTTGGTTAGGGGGAACTAATCCTAATTCAAGATTAGGTTTTTATGTTGGAGATAACCAAGGAAATACTTTATCAGAGAAATTATCCATTCTTGCTAATGGTAATATAGGGATAGGAACAACAAATCCTATACGATTTATGCATATTGCTAATGGAGAATTAGTTATTGAACAAACAGCTGGACTTGCTGATTGGAAAAAGTGGAATTTTTATGTTGGGGGAGGAGCAGGAAATGCACAATCCCTTTATTTGAGAATTTTAAATGATGCTGGAACTGCTTCTTCTATTGATGTTATGCGATGGGATTCTTCTGGAAATACCCATGTAATTGGAAGTATAGATTATGTTGGAACAATCACAGATGTTTCAGATATTAGATTAAAAAATAATATACTTAATCTAACAAATAGCTTAAATAAATTATCAAATCTTCAAGGAATTAAATTCAATATGAATAATAGTAATGTAACTGAATTTGGTTTTTCTGCTCAAGAAGTTCAAAAGATATTTCCCGAATTAGTAAGTATTACAGATAAAGAAAATGGATATTTAGGGGTAAGTTATATTGGGTTTATTCCAGTAATGACTGAATCAATTAAAGAATTAAAAACGGAAAATGAAATGTTAAAAGAAGAAAATGGGGAACAACAAATTCAGATAGAAGAATTAAAGAATGAAAATGAAGAATTGCAATCAACAGTAAATGAATTAAGATTAGAATTATGTACCAAAGATAATTATAGTTGGTGTTAAAATTATAAGAAGATGCTCTTTTATTGAAAATAGAATGACTATTAATATATATTTTAATATTTTTCTATTAATTTTTCTGCAATAAACCTAATCATCATTTCAGAATTATTTGTATTAATTATTTTGAATCCATTTTTTTTGAATAAATCATGGATTTCTTCCTCATTGAATAAATAATAATATCTTTCTCCTTTGTCATTCCATTTGATTAATGTTTCTTTTCCCTTATGCCTTTTAAGACGTTTTGATTCTTTGTTCCAAACACCAATAAAAACTTGTGCTTTTGATTTTAATATGCGGTGTAATTCTTTTATTGCTTTTTTTTGTTCTATCTTTGTAAGACAATGCAAAGCAGAAATACATATTGCAGAATCAAAAAAATTGTTTTCATAAGGAGTTTTTGTCATACTTGAAACTATAAATTCAGCTTTGATTTTTTCATCTTTTGCTTTTTTCTCTGCAAGTTTAATCATTTTTTCAGAAAAATCTAATAAATACATCTCTCCATTTTTTATTTTTATTAAATGCCTTCCTGAACCGCTACCAAAATCTAAAACTTTTCCTTTTTGTTTTTTTAAAAATTCAATTGTGCTCTCTGCTGGAAGTTTTTTGAATTCATTCCATTCTCCTGCAATATTATCCCATACTTGTTGTTGAGAAAATGAGTTTTTAGTTTTCATTAATAATGGAACCTCTTTTCATATTCTGGATGATTAAACCATTCTAAAATTGCGGTTACTATCTGCACTTTATTTTCTGAAGTAACAGTATAAATAAGTCTCCATCCATCAGGCAAGTCATATTTCCATAAATTATTAATCTGATATTTTTGAAAATACTCTTTAGGAAAAAGTCTTTTAGGAATCTGTATTCCAAAGAAAGCGTCTTGTTGTAAATCTTTTATAGCTCTTTTAATTGCTTTTTTTATTGGATCTGTTTCATCTAATTTTTCAAATTCTTTTTCTAATCTTTCAGAAATAAATTTTACTTTAGAGGGTTTCATATTTTAATTTCTTTTCTTTTTGATAAGATTTTAGTTAATTTAGGGTTCCAAATATATGCTATTGTTCCATTTCTATCAAATCCAATTTTGTTAATACTTTTTAGATAGTTTAAAACAAAAATATAAGTTTGCCACATTACTTTTTTTGGAAGTTTTTTCCAAAGTTCTGTTCTGTTAAATTCTCCACTATACTTATCGATTGTTTCTTCTATCATTAAAACAGTGGTTAAAGTAGGGCTTCTCGTGAATAAATTATCCGCTTTTTTTTGTAAAATTGTCATAATTATTAGTATATCAATTGATATATAAACTTTTTGGAAAGAGGAATATAATCATCTTAAATAAAAATTATTTTTATTAAGTTTTTTCTTTAAATTTTTCATAAAGTAAATCTATTAAATATTCTTTAAATTTTAATTGTTGTTCTACTGAGTTATACATTTCTAAAGCTATATCTTCACCAAATAAAAAAAGAGGTAATGTCTTAAGATAAGCAAATTCTTTTAAATTTTTTACTCTGTGAAGATCACGATTTTCTTTATAAGAATAGCCATTTAGATGATTACATTTAAAATATTTTGAAATATCTCTTCTTTCTAAAATATATTCAAATTCATTTGACCAATCTTCTTCACTTGCCTTAAAATGAGAAAAGTCTACACAAAATCCCCCTATTTTATGCATGTCAACTCTTGTATCCACAATACCATCGCGATTAAATTCCAAAAATAAATCTTGAGAAAATTTTTCCCAGAATGGGAGATTATCAAAATGATTTTCATGAATTGTAAAACAATTTGTTTTAAAATTTTTCTTAAAAAACTCTAATTCTTCTACTGTGATATCTTCTCTTATATGGATAAGAGGGATTTCTTCTATGTCTAATTTTAATAATTCTTTATAAAGTTCTGGTCTTTTCTTTAGAGGGATTTCTTCTACAAACAAAGCAAATCTTTTAATTTTATATTTCTTAATTTCTTCTAATTTCTTTTTCCATCCTTTTCCTTTTTTTGCAGTTAATCCAATAAGAATTCTTTTATCCCAATCTTCTTTTGTTATTCCCATAAGTTATACATAAAAAAATAATTAATAAATGTTTAGAACCCTGTTTCACTTTCTTTAAATTTCATAATACTAAAAGGATGATAACCTTTTTCTTCTAATTTCTTTTTTCCTGGTAGCTCTTCTAATTCAATAACAGAAGCACATTCAACAACTTCTCCTTTTAATTGTTGTATTAAATTACATGAAGCAAGCATTGTGCCGCCTGTTGCAATTAAATCGTCTATAACAAGGATTTTTTGTCCAGGAGAAACAGCATCTTTGTGTATTTCAACACTATCAACCCCATATTCAAGATTATAGCTTTCAGAAACTGTTGCTGCTGGCAACTTTCCAGGTTTTCTGATAAGTATTAAGCCTGTTCCTAATCTACCTGCTAACATTCCAGCTAAGACAAATCCTCTTGATTCTATTCCAGCAATTGCATCTATTTGGTAATTTTTATATCTTTCAGAAAGAATTTCTATAACTTTTTGTACTGCTTCTTTATCTTTTAACAAAGTAGTAATATCTCTAAACATAATTCCTTGTGTTGGGAAATTTGGAACTGTTCTAACTTTCTCTTTAAGTTTTCTTACTTCTTCTTCTTTTGAGAAAGATTCAATAACACCTAAAAGAACTTTTTTTACTCTTTCTGTATTTTTTTTCATAACTTCTACAACCATATCTCCTGTAACTGAATCCTCATCTTGTTTCCAACAATCATAATCAGTAGCCATTGCAATTGCTGCATAAGGAACTTCAGCTTCATTAGAAAGTGTTGCTTCTGGTGCTGTTGACATATTAATAATATCTGCTCCCCATTGTCTATACATATTGCTTTCTGCTCTTGTTGAAAATCTTGGGCCTTCAATTGTTACAACTGTTCCTTTTTTGTGATAAGAAAAATTTAATTTTTCACAACTTTCAATAAATTTTTTTCTTAATTTTTCAGAAAAAGGGTCTGCCATTGGAGTATGTATTGGACCAAATTCAAATTTTTCATAGAAAGTTATATCTCTATGTCTTGTAAAATCTATAAATTGATCCATAATAACAAAATCTTCTCTTTTGATTTCTTCTCTTAAAGAACCAACAGCTGTTGTTGCAAGGATATATTTACATCCTTCATACTTTAATGCAAAAATATTCGCTCTGTTATTTATCTGTGTTGGAGGAATTTCATGTTTTCTTCCATGTCTTGGAATTATTGCAACATCTACCCCAAATAACTTACCTGTGATTAATTTTGAAGAGGGTTTTCCAAAAGGGGTATCTACTTCTATTTCCTTATAATCTTCAAGAAGGTCTGGATTTTCTAATCCGCTTCCACCTATAATTCCTATCTTTAATCCCATGCTTTTTTAATGGAAAATTCGTTTAAAAGCATTCTTGCGATTAGAAAGATATAATCTTAATCTTACTTTATTTTTTCTAATTTAGTTAATCTTTCTAAAATATAGTCTTTTTCTGCTTTCCCGTTGTAAGCATAATCATTTAATTTCCCATTAAATCTTGCACAACTAAGAATAATATTCTCTGTAGACATTTTTTCTATTTCAAATGGTTCATAACCCGGAATATCATATCCCCTCCCTTTATCATTAATAACATACATTTCTACTTCCTCTAATTCATTTTTTCTAAAAAAAACATAAGAATCTAATTGAGGATTATAATCAAAAAAATAAACTGTTTTATTTACACAGTCTATATCTTTTACTAAAAATTTTGCTTCATAAGGAAGATTGTTTAAAGCCTTTTTAATTATTTTTTCAGAAGACTTCTTTTCTAAATCTAACATAATTTATTATGTTTTCTTTTACTTAAAAGTATTTTTATGATGAAAAGTGTATTTATTAGTTGTTTTTATAAAATAATTTATAAGGACTTTTTCAATTTCCATCTACTTTCATTAAAATCTCATCCTTGTAATATTTAAAAGGATTATACGAGTTGAATATTCATGTTAAAACCATTAAAAAACGAAATTAGAAAACCCACTAAAACAATATCAGGCATAACCCCTGTGGCTGTTATGCTTCCCCCTAGAAAATGTAATCATGGGATGTGTACTTATTGTCCAAATTTAGACGTTACTCAAAGTTATACTCCTAAAAGTCCTGTTTTTATGAGGGCTTCTCAAGTTGATTTTGATGTTTACAAACAAGTACAAGGAAGAATGAATGCTTTTTTAGCAATGCATCATCCTGTTGAAAAGATTGAATTAATTATTATGGGTGGAACTTTTTTGCAATATCCTAAAAAATTTAAAAATGATTTCATAAAAAAGTGCTATGATGCTTTAAATGAAAAAGTTTCTAAAAATTTAGTTGAATCTCAAAAATTAAACGAAACCTCTAAACATAGATGTGTTGCTCTTTGTATTGAAACAAGGCCTGATGATTGTGTTTCTCATATTAAAGAAATGAGAGATTTTGGAGTAACAAGAGTTGAATTAGGTGTTCAACTTCCCGACGATAAAATTTATAAAAAAGTTAATAGGGGACATTCTGTTCAGGATGTAATCAATGCAACAAAAGAATTGAAAGATGCCGGATTTAAAATTGGTTATCATTTAATGCCTGGACTTCCTGGAAGTAATGTAAAGAAAGATTTAGTTTTGTTTAAGAAAATTTTTTCTGATGAGAGTTTTAAACCAGATCAACTAAAAATTTATCCGTGTCAAGTAATTAAAAATTCAAGATTAGAAAAAGATTATTGGCAAAAGAAGTTTGTTCCATATACAAAAGATCAAATTAAAGATTTATTAATAAAAATGATAAAAATTGTTCCAAGATATTGTAGAGTTATGAGGATTATGAGGGAGATTCCTCCAGAATATCTTGTTGCAGGAACAATTAGAATTGATTTAAGAAAAGAAGTTGAAGAAAAATTAAGAAAAGAAAAAAGAAAAATAAAAGAAATTAGATTTAGAGAAGTTGGATTTAATGAATATGATACTAAAGAAAAACTTTCTCTTAAAATTTTGAAATATGAAGCTTCTGAAGGGGATGAATATTTCCTTGAAATAGTTAATAAAGAAGATATTCTTTTCGGACTTTTAAGATTAAGAATTGTTAATAAAAAAGCAATTGTTCGAGAATTACATGTTTATGGAAAATCTTTAAATTTGCATGAAGAAAATGTTAATGCATCTCAACATAAAGGTTTAGGAAAACAATTAATGGAAGAAGCAGAAAAGATTACTAAGGAAAATAAGATTAATTCTTTGTCTATTATCTCTGGAGTTGGTGTTAGAGATTATTATAAAAATTTAGGATACTCTCTTAAAGATACCTATATGGTTAAAAAATTATATTAAACAATAAACTTATAAATTTAAAATTCTAATTTAACCTATGAAAAGAGGGGATAAATTATATCTTTGTAAAGATAAAAATGAAATTCCTTTAACTCTTAATAGTTATGAAGATTTATTTTCTGGATTTGATCCAAGAGATTATTCTAAAAAAGCAATTTCAAAAGATTTTTTATCCGAATGTAAAAATGCTGCAGAAGATAAGATTGGTGAAATAAAATTAAGTTTATTTTTGCCTAGAAGCAAAAGAGATTCTGCAAAAGAAAATGAAATTAAAAATAGATTAAAAGAACATTTCTTAAAACATTTTTTAGAAAAAAAGAAAGAACTTTTTAACATAAGAGCAATTGGGGCTATTTGGTTTGCAACAGGTTGTATTTTAACTGCAATAACTGCTATTTTTATGGAATTTGAAACTTCTCTTTCTATGAGAGCTTTGATTAATATTGCACATCCTGCAGGATGGTTTTTCTTATGGGAAGGTTTAGCTAAAATTCTTATACATTCAAAAGAAAAGAAAGAAGATTACGCTTTTAACAAAAAGCTAAAAAATTCTAAGATTTCTTTTTTGAACTCTTAATTTAACTCTCCGAATATAAATTTTATAGAGAATGCCCTGTCCGAGATTCGAACTCGGGTCTCAGCCTTGAAAGGGCTGAATCCTTGGCCTCTAGACTAACAGGGCATATAGATAAATTGAGAAAATTTAGTTTTTAAACATAACTAAATCCCTTATTTTTTATTGGTTCTTTTTTAAATGTCATTCCTTTATAGTTATTAAAAAGAAATCTTTTTAAATTCGTTTATTCCTTCAAATTGATGGACTCAAGTTTTTATAACACTTCAGAATCTTATAGTAAGTACCTTAGAGAAATTGGCAAATTTCCTCTTTTAACTCCAGAGCAAGAAAGAAGCTTAGTGGATAAAATAAGAGATAAAGAATTAGAAGAAAAGGAAAGACTAAAGGCTAGAGATAAGTTAGTTAGTTCTAATCTCCGTTTAGTTATTAGTGTGGCTAAATGTTCCCATTGTAGTAATTTTTTGCTTGAAGATTTGGTTTCAAGTGGGAATATAGGGTTAGTAAAAGCTATTGAAAAATATGATTATAACAAAGGAATGAAATTTGCATCTTATGCTAGATGGTTTGTACAAAGAGAAGTTATGTTTGAAGTTAATCGTTCTTCTGATTCTATTTTAATTCCCCCTAATATCTCCAAAATTTTAAGACGTTTAAGTAGATTTGATGAAAACACTTCTTCTCCAGAGGAATTATCTGAAGCTAGTGGAATTCCATTAGACAAAGTAAATCATGCTTTGAATTACAAACTTAGAACTCGTTCTCTTAATAGAGTTGTTGGAGAAGATGATGAAGAAGTTGAATTAATGGATTTTGTTTATGATTATAGATATTCTCCTGAAAAAATGAGTAAAATATCAGAAAAAGAGATTTTTGAAGTAGTTTTACCTTCCTGCAATTCAGAAAAAGAGATAACAATCCTTGGGATAAGATATGGTTTAGATGGGGAAGGGTATAAGACTTTTGAAGAAGTTGGGATTAAACTTGACCTTTCTAGACAAAGAATTGAACAAATTGAAAAAAGGATTTTTAATAGAATTAGAAATAATCCTAAAGTCCTAAGTAAATTAAAACCCTACTTACAGGAAGATATAGGATTTAATGAGGTATTGGGATAATGGAATTACAAGAAGATTGCCTTGATAGAGATTCTCTTTCTGATTACATGAAAAAAATATCTAAATTTCCTCTTTTATCTGGAAAAGAAGAGAAAATATTAGGTTTTAGAATAAAAGAAGGAGATCAGGAAGCAAGGGAGAAACTTATAGATTCTAATTTAAGACTTGTTGTTTATCGGGCTAAAAAATATCAAAATAGAGGGTTACATTTAAAGGATTTGATAAATGAAGGGAATTTTGGGTTATCTAAGGCTGTTGATTATTATGACCCTAATTATAAAAATAAATTTAGTACCTATGCTACTTGGTGGATTGATCAATCTATAAAAAAAGCAATTTATCAAGATTCAAATTTAATAAGAATTCCAATTTGGATTTTAAATAAAAAAAGAAGGTTAGAATCTTTTGTAAAAATAGAGCCTGAATTATTATCAAAAACTCCTGAAGAAGTTTCACAAAAAACAGGAATTTCTTTATACCACCTAAACGTTCTGTCTAAATTACCCCCTAATTCAGTATCTTTAAATTCTATTGTTGGACATGATACTGAAATGTTAGATTTACTTCCAGATTATGAAACTGACTTAGAATCACAAGTTTCTGATGTGCTTTTAAAAGATAATCTTTATAGTTATATTAGTAAACTTAATGAAAGAGAACAAAAGATTCTTTATTACAGATTTGGTTTGAAAAATACTGTTCCCCACACTTTGGAAGAAACTGGAAAAATATTAGGGGTTACTAGGGAAAGAGTAAGACAGATTCAAAAAAAAGCCATTGAAAAATTAAGAAGTTTTTTTGATAACGAAGATACTAATTTTAGTTAATTTTAAGATTATTTATTTACAAATGAGCCTGCACAGATTTGAACTGTGGACCCCTGCCTTTCTTAGTAAAATCTAAGTTTTATATAATCCTAACGGACTATATTCTTATAAGAGCAGTGCTCTAACCTGGCTGAGCTACAGGCTCATTTTAATCTTTATATTTCATCGATTATGAAACACTATTTTATAACTTTTTTAGTGTATTTAAATTTCTTGTTTTGCAGATTTTTGTATTAATTTTTATCATAATTTCTAATTTTTATCATATTTTTTAAAAAATGATATTTACAACATACTTATTTTTGTTTATTTCTTTTTGCCGTCGATATTTCTTATGTAAGTAAACGTTTTATCTTACATTGCTGATAAGCTTTATAAATGTAAAAACCTTAAAATAAAGATGGTGAAAGTGGTGAAGATTATATTCTTAATTTTAATACCTTTTTTTTTAATAAATGTAATTTCTGCAGCAGCAATTGAAGATACTTTGCATCTGAATATTCAGGTTATAAACTCAACAGGAGATATTCTTACTGGAACTTTTACTTTTGGTTTTAACATTTCAACTTCCAGTAATTGTAACCAAGTAGTTTACACTAATTCTAGTTCTTTAACAACAGACTCAAGAGGGATAGTTTCTTATTATTTAGAAAATACAAATTTAAATTATTCTGAACAATATTGGCTTTGTTATTATAGAAATGGCGTTTTGATAAATTCATCTAAAATTGCAAGAGATCCTTATTCTTTTAGGGCAAGGAATATTTCTTTAAGTGGGGTTGAACCAGATAGTAATTTTGATATGGGGGTTTATAATATAACCACAACAGGAACAGGTTTTTTTGGATTTTTAGGTAGTTTAGTTAGTAGAATAACTTCTCTTTTTGTTCAAAATATTGATTTTACAGGAAATATTAATGGAAGCGGGAACATAACAACAACAGGAAGAATAGGAATTGGAACAGAAACACCATCTAATACCTTAGATGTTAGAGGAACAGGTAATTTTTCAGGAATTCTTTATTATAATAATGAAACTCCAATTACTGCTTTAAATGAAACAGGATTAATTAATTCTGTAAACACAACTGCAAATATTCAGAATTTATTAAACTCAACAGGAATTTACACTTATAATCACAATCAAACAATAGAAACTTTTAATCTTTACAATTCAACTTGGGATAACAACTGGGTAAATCAATTTGCTTACAATCACACATCATCTGTATTTGATTTATGGGGGAATTGGTTTTATAATATGACAACTCCAGCAATAGATTATATTGTTAATACTTATAATTCAACTTGGGATAACAACTGGGTAAATCAATTTGCTTATAATCATACTTCATCAACAATAGGAATTTTAGGAACAAATTTTACAACCTTAACAAATAATCTTGCTTCTGTAAATACGACATTAAATATTCAAAACTTATACAATTCAACATTAACTCAAGGGTTAAATTCAATTAATACAACTGCAAATATTCAAACATTAATCAACGGAACAAATGCTAATTTTGCAAATGTTGAATTTAATGGTGGATGGACAAATGGGGGGGCTAGTGTTATTGGAGGAAATATTTTTGCAAGAGCAGCATATTTTTATAATATTACTGGTTTGGATGTTAATACTCTAAAAATTAATGGTTCTTTACTTCCAACTACTGGATGGGATAATATTTTTGATATTGGTTCTAGTTCTTTAAGATGGAGAAATTTGTATATTGGAGGAGATGCAAGAATTAATGGAACAATTTATTATGGAAATGGAGGAATTCCAATTACTGCATTAAATGAAACAGGATTAATTAATTCTGTAAACACAACAGCTAATATTCAAGCATTAGTAAATGCAACTTATGTTCCTTACAACGGGGCAAATGCAAATGTTAATTTAGGAATTTATAATTTAACAACAACAGGAAATGTAGGAATAGGAACAACAAGTCCAATAGGGAAATTAGATGTTTATGGTGCAACTCCAATATTATATATGAGAGATAGTGGTGGAGGTGGTTCAAGAATTGGATTTATGACAGCAAATGTAGATACAGAAGTTGCTTTTATTGGTTATAACAGAAATATTGCTGATGCTTTAGAATTTGCTACAGGTGGAGCAAGTCCAACTACAAAGATGATTATTTTATCTGGTGGGAATGTAGGAATAGGAACAACAAGTCCAACGTATCAATTACATGTTAATTCTACAATTAATTATGCTGCAGGAGAACATTTCATTGCAGGATTTGGTTTATCCGACGGGAGTATTGCTATGGGGTATTATGCTAACGGAACAACTGAAACTTATGGATATATTCGTTCAAGACATAGTGTTGATTTGGGATTAGGAGCAGGAGCAACAGATCATCTTTATATTAAACAAGGGGGGAACATTGGAATAGGAACAACAAGTCCCGGAGCGAAGTTAGAAGTTAATGGAGCTGTAACTGAAAGTCAAGCATTAGTAAAATTTACAACATCTGGAACAGGAGATTATCGTAGAGGAATTCAATTATTTAATTCTGGGTTAGCAGTTACAAATGAACTTGTTATGCAGATAGGCAAAGATGATAGTGCTTATGACACAGGACAAATTTATTTTAATTATGCTGGAGACGCATCAACTAGCAATCGTATTTCCTTAGGTCTTCATTCCGCCGATGATATTTTGAATATTGTGGGTACTGGGAATGTAGGAATAGGAACAACTACTCCTACGAGCAAATTACATGTTAGTGCTGGAACAGCAGGAGATGCAGGTTTAATTGTAGAAGCAGACACAGATAATAATGATGAAATGGATAATCCTTATATTCAATTTAAACAAGACGGGGCAATAGTTAATGCTTCAATAGGATTGACTGGGGGTGATAATATTGATTCTGTTGGAACGACTTATACAGGAGGGTTAACTAATGGATTTTTAATTGCTTCATATCATCCAAGTTATCCTATGCAGTTTGGTATAGGTGGGGCTGTTAGAATGACAATAGATGGTTCAGGAAATGTAGGAATAGGAACAACAAGTCCAGGAGTTAAATTAGATGTAAATGGTACGAGTGTAATTAGAGGAAGTGGTAATTATGCTAATAATCTTGGTTCTGCAGATTTACAAATTGGATATGGTATTGCTACGCCTACAACGTCAGGCAGTGTTTCTAGATTAGCAATTCAACCTTACGGGCATACTGGTGGACCCTTCAAATTTATTGCTAGAGATACTGCTTCTAATGCATATTTAGATATAGATTATGGTTCTACTCACGGATTAACTTTAGATGCAGCAGGTAATTTAGGAATAGGAACAACAAGTCCAGGGTATAAATTAGATGTTGCTGGAACAATAAAATCTGGACTTGCAGTTGTTAATGCTGCAAATCAGCCTGCTTTAAGAATAGCTTCAGCGAATACAGGATCTACTGGTAGAATAATTGCTCTTCAACAACTTACCTCTGAAGGAGACACAAGACTTTTTGCAGATTATGATCCATACGTAGAGTATGGTATTTATATTAGAAATAGTGATGATTCAATACATTTCACTTCTGGAGTATCAACTAATGGGCTTGAATCTTGGACTGAATATAGTAGTTCTGGAAGTGCAAGGACTGCTTATTCGAAGATGAAAATGAGTTTGGGTGATGGTCAAGTTACAATAGGAGGAAATGTAGGAATAGGGACAACAGCACCTTTATCAAAACTTTCTATAAATGGGGGATTACATGTTGGAGGAGATAGTGATGCTGGAGATAATAATATTGTAGCTGATGGAACAATAAGCGGAACTACAATTACTGCAACAACACAATTCACTGGACCTGGAACAGGATTAACAGGAACAGCTGCGAGTTTAAGCATTGGTGGTAATGCAGGTACAGTTGATAATTATCATGCTAGTGAGTTATTGTGGTATAACGGATGGGTTACTAGCCCAGGTTATAATGCAGATACTATTGGGGGATCTAAGTCTGGTTTTTCTTATTCAAATAATGCTGCTTTTACTGGTCCACTTGTACACTTTGATGCCGGGGGTTATGGATTACAACTTAGTGCTACGTATGGTGCAGGAGACAGTATTGCGTTTAGAACTAGAAATGGCGATACTGCTTCTTGGAATGGTTGGAATACTATTTGGCATGTGGATAATGATGGGAGTGGTTCGGGATTAGATGCAGATTTACTTGATGGAATTAGTTCAGCAGGATTTATGAGATCAGATACTAATACCGGAACAAGTGGATACATTGATGTTGGAACAAACATTTATCTAAGAGGAGATATCAACACCTTAAATTCTGCTGAGAATTCATGGAATGCTTTCTTTGTAAGAAATGGTGGAAGTCCTTATATCACTGGAGTTACTTATGGGGGAAATACTATTTGGCATGCTGGTAATGATGGTGCAGGTTCTGGATTAGATGCAGATTTATTAGATGGATTAGCTCCGGGGTCTTTATCAGTCAATTATGCTGCTACTGCAGGCACAGCAACTAGTTTAAACGGGGGTTCAGTTACTGCTGTAGGGACTAATAGTTTTACATTTACTCACGGACAATATAATGTATTGATGATGCCTGCAGCCAATAATGGAGGTGGTGGTGGAGATGCTGGATTTTATCAATGGGTTAGTGAACCAGGAGTAACGTGGACTGGAGCAGGAATTGCACGTAATATGAGAAATAGCGCTTCGGGTTTTCCAAGAGTAAATGCGGGTTTAACTGGACAAATGATACGTTTCGATGAAGGTACAAGTATTATTTTTACCACAGAAACCGCTGGTGGTACTCGATATACTCCATTAACTCTCACTTCAAATGATGCAACTGTTGGAGGAGTTATGAGTGCAACTTCATTTACAGGAGCAGGAACAGGATTAACTGGAACAGCTGCAAGTTTAAGTATTGGAGGTAGTGCTGGAAGTGTAGCAGTCCATTCTAGTAATGAAATTAATATTGGCGGAAGTTATGCTGGGGGAGGTCGTTTATATGTAAATTATGGTGATGGTGGTAGCATTTCAGAACATGCTTTTTATAATGGTGGAACAGGTTTATCTGGTGTTGTGGCGTCATATTTTACGGGAGCAGGAACAGGATTAACTGGAACAGCTGCAAGTTTAACTGCGGGGGCTGTTGCGTGTTCAGGAGTTACAGGAAATGGGGTTGGATGTTCAGATGTTTATGTAAATACTGGGGGAGATACTATGAGTGGAACATTAACCATGAGTGGAGTAGGTATTGATTTAAGAAGAAGTGCTTCTTCTCGTTCGGGAATTAATTGGTATGATCCTTCTTATACTTCATGGAGTGAATATATGTGTGCAGCAGGAGCTACATCATGTGGTCCATGGGGAAATATTAATACCCCTACCGGGACATTGGTTACTAGTTGGGGACTTAGAAGTTTTATTGAAAATGTTGCAGGTTATGGTTGGACTTTTGAATCTGGAACTTCTTCCGGTCAACCAACAGTAGTTGCAGAAATCAGATCAAGTGATGGAAGTGCTAAATTTAACGGGGATTTAACTGTTGGGGGAAAGATTTACAATGGGAGAGTTCTTGTCACTGGAGCGAGTTGTGCTGCAGCATGTACTTCTACTGCTTCTTGCCCGGCTGGGACTTATATTATGAGTGGGGGGTGTGCTGTTGGAGATCTCCATACTAATCATATAGATGATTACCCATGTTCAGGTACTTCTTGGTGTTGTAAAGCAGATTCAGGGGGTGGACAAGCAGTACAAGCTTATGCTATATGTGATAGGGGATCATATTAATTTTTTAATAATTAAAAAGAAGTATAAACTTTACAAATAAATTTATTCTTCTAATTTATAATTTTTATTATTGTCTTAACAGTGCAATATTTAGATACTAATTGTTACATTATTATAACGGTTGTTATAAAAAAATAACAGATATAATTTATTAAAAATATTTTTTCTTTAGTTATTAAAACAAAAACCTTATAAACTTTAGTTTATATATATAAACTAATATGGATAGGTATAAACTTAAGTTTACTAATTTGCAAAATGAAATCTTTAGATTATTATGCATCAAATCAGGAGCTTCTTTAAATCAGAGAGAAATATCAAATATATTAAAATTTTCTCCCACTGCAGTTTCCAAATCTTTGGTTTATTTACAAGAAAATAATTTTATAATTCTTGAACAGGATCCTATTTCAAAGCGTTTTGCTATAAATTTAAACAGAGATAATCAATTTGTAATGCAACTAAAAAGAGTAGATAATTTGAAATTAATTTATGAATCTGGATTAGCAGATGTTTTACAGAAGGAATATGCGGGAGCTTCAATTATTCTTTTTGGAAATTATTCAAGAGGAGATGACACTATAAAGTCAGATATAGATCTTGCAGTTATTGGAAGAAAAGATAAGAAAATTGATTTAACTAAATTTGAAAAATATTTAGAAAGAGAAATTAATATTAACTTTTATTCTTCACTTAAGACAGTACATAAAGAATTAAGAGAAAATATTTGTAATGGGATAGTTTTAATAGGAGGGATTGAATTATGAGAACAGTTAAATATTTTGATGACTTTTTTATAGCGCAATATTTATAAAGCAGTTGCTACTTATTTATAGCATATGATAGAAAAATATAGCAGATATAAATTATTAAGAGAATTTTTCATTTCCCCAACAAAATCTTTTCAAATGAGAGAATTATCTAGAAAAACAAAGATGTCTCAGCCTTCAGTTATAAATAACCTTAAACTTTTACTAAAGGAAAATTTAATTTTAAAAGAAAACAATGGGATTTATCCCAGTTACAAGGCAAATAGAGATAACTCTTTATTTAAACTTTATAAAAAAAATGATTTGATTTTAAGATTTGAATCTAATGGTTTTTTAGATTATCTCTATGATTCTTGTTTACCTAACTCAATAATCCTTTTTGGTTCTGCATCTAAAGGGGAGGATATAGAAAATAGCGATATAGATTTATTTATACAATCCCCTGAAAAAAAAATAGATTTAGAGAAATATGAAAAGACATTTGGAAGAAAAATAGAACTTTTTTTCAAAGAAGATTTTTCTAAATTAAGTAATGAACTTAAAAATAATCTAATAAATGGTATAATAATTAAAGGATATTTAAAGGTGTTTTAATGAACTTAATCAAGATAACTCCAGATAAAGAAAGAGCTAGAAGTATTTTAAAAATGATTTCTTTAATTGAGAATAGAATAAAAAAAGAGGATAAAGAAGAGATGGCTGCTCTTATAATCTCTGATTATTATGAGGTGATAAAAGAACTTATTACTGCAATACTCTTAGTAAATGGATTTAAAACTCTAAGTCATAAGGATTTATTTGAATATTTAGAAGAAAATTATTCTCAATTTACCTCAAATGATTTTTCTATTTTAGATAGTTTACGTGTATTAAGGAATAGAATTTCTTATGAAGGTTTTTTTGTTGATTTATCTTACCTTACTAGAAATGAATTTTTGTTTAAAGAAATAATAACTAAATTAAAAGAAACTTTAATTTCTTCTTTAAAATGAACAAATTAAATTATATCTTTTTTGTATTAGTTTTTATTCTTAGTTTATCTTATGCTTCTGCAGATGTTATCTCTGTTAATTCGGGGGGGAATAATGAACTTGTCATAAATCCTGAAACTTATATTGATGGTTTTTTCTCTAAAATTTGTGTTCCTTATACTTGTTTTTCTTTAGGTTATAATTGTAATAGTTGGGATGATGGGTGTGGAAAAACATTAAATTGTGGGACATGTTCTAGTGGATATACTTGTTCAAGTGGTGTTTGTACTGGTACTACTCCTGGAGGGGATGATGGTGGTGCAGGAGGAGGCGGTGGAGGGGGGGGCGGAAGTGATGGAGGATTAGTGGCTTCTTCTTTGATTGTAGATCCTAATTCAATTAACCTAACTTTATCTTTTAATGACCAAACTAAAATGAGTCAGAGAGCTACTCAAAAAATTTATATAACAAATAATGGAACAACTGATTTAACACTTTCAGTAAGTCAAACAGGTTTAGATAATGTAATCTTCTTTGAAAATACCCCTATTATAGTCTCTCCTGGGCAAACACAAACCCTTCCTATTGATTTTGTTGCCCCTTTAGAACAGAAAGATATTATTGGTTCTATTAAAATCACAAATAGTAATACTGGGGCATATAAAGAAATTCCTGTATTTTTACATATAACTTCAAATCCTCTTTGGTTTGATTCAAATATAGTTGTTTTAAATAAAGATTATAAAATTTCTCAAGGGAGCTTGTTGAAAACAAAAGTTGAACTTGTGCCAATGGGAGAGAAATCTAGATTAGATGTTACTTTAAATTATGTTATAAAAGATATGAATGGAAAAATCTATTTAACTAAGAGTGAAACTATCCTTGTTGAACAAAGAATTAATTTTGAAAGAAATTTTGATACAGGAATGCTTCCTTTAGGGAAATATGTTATTTATCTTGATTTAATATATCCTGGAGGGGTTGCTCCTTCAAGTGCACATTTTGATATAATTAAAAAATCAGCAAGTGATATTTTTGGAATTATCTTATTCATATTAGTTATAGGAATATTATTCATTGCTATATTTATCATATTCTTATTAATTAGAAAGAAGAAAAAGAAAAAAGAAGAAGTAGAAGAAACAGAAGAGGAAACTGCCTGAAGTTAAAGTAATATTTATAAACTATAGTTAGCTATAAGTATCTATAATAAAATGGTTACTACAATACAGATCGATGAAAATGTTAAAGAAAGATTAGACGATTTGAAAGTCCACCATAGAGAAAGTTATAATGAATTAATTTCTAGATTAATTAATTCTAATAATGTTCAAAATTGTAGTAGAGAGAGTTTAGTTGAAACTATTGAGGTTTTATCTGATTCTGCAACTATGAGAAATTTAACAGAATCATTAGAAAGATTTGAAAGAGGAGAAAAAGGAATAAGTTTCGAAAATTTAAAGAAAGAACTTAAATTAAATGTATAATATTGAATTTGACAAAAAAGCAGCTGATTTTTTTAAAAAACTAGATAAATCTTTACAAAACAGAATAGGTAAAAAAATAGAATTGTTAAAAAATAATCCTCGTTTAGGCATACCTCTTGTTGGAAATTTATCCGGGTTTTACAAGTTAAGAGTTGGAGATTACAGAATTATATATCAAATAAAAAATGAACAGTTAATAATTCTTGTTTTAGATATTGAACATAGGAAAAGCATCTATAATTAATCTTTTAAACTTCTTTTATTTAATCAAAATATGCTTATAGGATTTGTCGGGAAACCATCAGTTGGGAAAAGTACTTTTTTTAAAGCTGCAACTTTAGCAGAAGTAGAAATTGCTTCTTATCCATTTACAACAATTAAACCAAATCATGGGGTGGGTTATGTAAAAGTTGATTGTATAGATAAGGAATTTGATACACAGTGTAACCCTAATCATGGATTTTGCATTAATCATAACAGATTTGTTCCTATTGACTTAATGGATGTTGCTGGTCTTGTTCCAGGAGCAAGTGAAGGGAAAGGTTTAGGGAATCAATTTCTTGATGATTTAAGGCAAGCAGATGTTTTTATCCAGATAGTTGATGCTTCTGGAACAACAGATGAAACAGGAAAGCCAGTTGAAAATTATGATATTTCTAAAGATATACTTTTTTTAGAAGATGAATTAAATAAATGGTTTTTAGGAATCTTAATAAAAGTTTGGAAAGGTTTTGCAAGAAAAGTTGAACTTGAAGAGGGGAATTTTGCAAGAGCAGTAGCAACGCAGTTTTCCGGATTAAAAGTTAATGAAGAACAAGTCAAATCGGTTTTATTAAATTTACAATTGCCTGTTAGGTCTAGCACTTGGAGTGAAGAACAATTATTAAAATTTGCAGCTGCTTTAAGAAAGAAGAGTAAACCTGCAATAATTGCTGTTAATAAAATAGATACTCCGAATGGAAAAGAAAATTATGAAAAATTAAAAAAAGCTTTTCCTGAACTAATAATGATTCCTTGTTCTGCTGATTCTGAACTTGCATTAAGAGAAGCTTCTAAAGTAGGGCTTATAGATTATGTTCCTGGAGAAAGAGATTTTATTGTAAAAGGGAATTTGAATGAGAAACAAAAAAATGCTTTAGATAAGATTAAAAAAAATATACTTGATGAATATGAATATGGAACAGGTGTTCAAGAAATTTTAAATTATGCAGTGTTTAATCTTCTTGGATATTTAGCAATATTTCCTGCAGGAGCTCATAAACTTGCTGATAGTAAAGGAAGAGTTTTACCTGACTGTTTCCTTCTTCCTCCAGAATCTACTGCTGTTGACTTTGCTTATTTCCTTCACACTGATTTTGGAAAAAATTTCTTAAGAGCAATTGATGCAAGAACAAAAAAGATTTTAGGGAGAGATCATAAACTAAAAAATAGAGATGCACTTGAGATAGTTACAAGTAAATGAAAATTATTTTCAAAAGCAAATTTGGTGGGAAATTGATGCACAAAGAAATGAAAGGAAGGTCAAGCGAAGGAAACTCTTGGTGTCCTCGCGGTGTCTTAGCATGATTATACATGTAAAAGTTAAACCTAATTCATCTAAAAGAGAAGTGGAGAGTTTTGGAAATAGTAGGTATTTAGTTTATCTTAAGTCTCCACCTGAAAATGATAGAGCTAATATGGAATTAATAAATTTACTTTCAAAAGAATTAGGGGTCCCCCCATCACAGTTTAAGATAAAATTTGGAAGAACTTCTGATGAGAAGATTATAGAAATAAGATGAAATATGAATATTCAGAAGAAATTCAAAAGATAGCTGAAGATGTTTCTAAAACTTTATTTCCTCATATAGATATTACTAATATTAAATGCTACAGAAGTTATGGTACAAATTCTCGTGGCACAATCGCAAGATGTCATGGATTAAATAAAATAATGCAAAAAGCCATTGGGATAAAAGCAATTTATGTTCTTGAATTTCTCACAGAAAGATTTGAAAAATTTAATAAAGAAGACCAGCTTAAGATAATTATTCACGAATTAATGCATATTCCAAAAACATTTGGAGGTGGATTTAAACACCATGACTTTGTTACACAAAAAAATGTTAATTTGTTTTATGCTGAATATAAAAAGAGGATAAGTAAAAGAGATGAACAAACAAGTTTTGATCAATTTTAAAGGGAAGAAAATAAAATTAGTTGTTGACGAATGTAATTGGATTGGTAAATCAAATGGATTAATGTTTTCTCGACGTGAAAAAGCAAATATATTACTATTTAATTTAGATAATAAATTGGAAAATGCAATCCATTCATTTTTTGTTTTTTATCCATTTGTTGCTATTTGGTTAGATAAGAAGAATAAAGTTATTGACTTAAAGATTGTCGAACCATTTTGTGCATGCATATGTCCCAAAAAAATAGCTTCTAAAATTATTGAAATCCCAATAAACAGAAAAAATAAGAAGATTTTATCACTTCTCGACGATGATTAGAAACATTTAAATACAATCTCCGTCAATATAATATATAAGAACGTAAAAGGAGGTTAAAAATGGGATCAATAATTGTTAAGAATGTTATCAAAAGAAAGCCAGGATTCCTTTACTACGTAGACGGAAAAGGAAACGTTTGCGAAGCAAAGATGTCAAGAGGCGGAAAGAAGAAAAAAGCTAAGCCAGCTGCAAAAAAGAAAAAGAAGTAAACACATGTCTTCTTAATTTTTTTTATTTTCTTTAATTAATTTTTTTTATCTATTTCTATTTGTTTTTTAATTACTTTTAAATATAAGTTTTTTCTAATCTTATTATGTCAATTGTCCTCGGAATTGAATCAACAGCACATACTTTTGGAATTGGAATTGTTAGAAATGGCAAGATTATTAGTAATGTTAGAAATATGTATCATACTGAAAATGGGGGTATAATTCCTAACGAAGCTGCAAAACATCACAAAGAGGTTTGTAAAGAAGTTTATGAAGAAGCTATTAGATTATCAAAGGTTAAGGAGAAAGATATTGATGCTATTGCTTTCTCTCAAGGACCTGGACTTGCACCTTGTTTGATTGAAGGATTAAAATTTGCAAAAGAACTTTCTTCAAAATTAAATATCCCTATTGTCCCTGTTAATCATTGTATTGCTCATTTAGAAATTGGAAAAATTACAGGTGCAAAAAATCCAGTTATGCTTTATACTTCTGGAGCAAATACACAAATAATTGCATATGAAGAAGGCAAGTATAGAATTTTTGGAGAGACTTTGGATTTAGGTGTTGGAAATTTTATAGATACTTTTGCAAGAGAAATAGGAGCAGGTTTTCCAGGAGGACCTAAGATTCAAGAATTAGCAAAAAAAGGAAAAAATTATATTGAAATACCTTATGTAATTAAAGGAATGGATATTTCCCTTTCTGGAATTCTTACTAACTTAAAACAAAAATTTAATTCAAAAAAATATTCTATTGAAGATTTATCTTATTCCTTACAAGAAACTGTTTTTGCAATGCTTATTGAAGCCTCTGAAAGGGCAATAGCACATACAGGAAAAAAAGAATTGCTTTTAGGGGGAGGGGTTGCATGCAATACTCGATTACAAGAGATGGCTAGAATAATGTGCAAGGAAAGAAAAGCTAAATTCTTCGTCCCTGATAATTCCCTTCTTGTCGATAATGGTGCGATGATTGCATTTTTAGGAGAAATAATTTTTAAAAAAAGAATTAAAATTTTACCTTATTCAAAAGAATTTAATTCTATTGATATAAAACCAAGACAAAGGACAGATGAAGTCGAAGTTAAGTGGAAATAAGGAGTAGTGAAAAACTTTATAAACCTCTTTAATTTTAGTTTTTTATCCGATGAACGTTAGGGAGGATATTCTCTCTAAATTCAAGATTAACACACAATGACAGACATTTATAAAATAATAGAGAAAGCAAGAAAAACAGGAAAAGTTGAAAAAGGAACAAACGAAGTTACAAAAGCAATTGAGAGGGGAACAGCCAAACTTGTTGTTTATGCTGCTGATGTTGAACCAAAAGAAATCGTACAACATATTCCTGCATTATGTAAAGAAAAAAAGATTCTATGTAAAGAAGTTGATAACAGACAAAAGTTAGGATTAGCTGTTGGAATATCTGTCCCTGCATCTTCTGTAGTTGTAATAAATGCCGGCGAAGCTGAATCTGAGATTAACTCGCTTAAGTAAATGAGGGTTTTGAATTCTAAATAAATTTAAAAATGGCAAAACAACAAACTCAAAAAGAAACTCAGCAACAAGGAGCTAGAAAAGATAGAATTAATTTAGGAGAAGTTGTTTCTGGAGTTGTAGAAGAAGTTATTGGTAGAACAGGATTTAGAGGAGAAATTACTCAAGTTAAGTGTATGGTTCAAGAAGGAAGAGATAAAGGAAGAAGTATGAGAAGAAATGTTAAAGGGCCAATTAGAGTTGGTGATATTTTAATGTTAAGAGAAACAGAAATTGAGGCAAGAAAAATAAAGTCAAGTGTTTCAAAAGGAGCGTATACTTAAAATGAGGTTGAATAATTCTTTTAAGGGAAAGTGTGTGAGAGAAAACCGGAGGTTGTCTTCAAATGCCTAAATGTGTTTATTGTGGACAAGTGTATGAATTCCCAAGAGGACTTAGTTTAATCACAAAAGATGGAAGTGTTCACTATTTATGTTCTGCAAAATGCCAAAAAAATATGGCTATGAAAAGAAGAAAAGTTGAATGGGTTAGAAAATCAGATGTTGCAAAAGCTGGAAACAAAAAGAAATCTAAGTAAAGGTTAATTCTGTTAAAAATATTAATTTATCGACGACAAAATGCTTTTTTGGTGCAGAAAGGTTTATAAATAAACTTGGCTTTTTTTGGTTATAGAAACATAAAATAATCTAAAAAATATTAACATAAAAGTTGATGTTTTAGATTAACCTATGTTCAAAATAGAAGATGGATAAATATACAGCTGATTCAATAAAAGTCCTTGAAGGATTAGAAGGTGTAAGAAAAAGACCAAGTATGTATATTGGTAGTACAGGAAAAGAGGGGTTACATCATTTAGTTTATGAGATAGTTGACAATTCTGTTGATGAAGCTTTAGCAGGTGCTTGTAAAATTATTAAGGTTTCTATTAACAAAGATGGTTCTGTGACTGTTATAGACGATGGTAGAGGTATTCCTGTAGATGAACATCCTGTTTATCATGTTCCTGCTATAGAAGTTGCAATAACTAAACTTCATGCAGGAGGGAAGTTTGATAAAAAATCTTATATGATTTCTGGAGGATTGCACGGGGTTGGTGTTAGTGTAGTAAATGCTTTATCAAAAAGAATGGTTGCCCAGGTAAGAAAAAATGGGAATGTATATGAACAAGAATATTCAAGAGGAGATGTTAAAACTAAATTGAAAATTATTGGAAAATGTAATGAAGATGATACTGGAACAACAATTACTTTTTGGCCAGATGAAGAAATTTTTTCTACTGTTGATTTTGATTACAAAGTTTTAGAAAATAGATTCAGAGAAATTGCCTTTCTTAATTCTGGATTAAAAATAATTTTATTTGATGAAATTAAAAACAAAAAAGAAGAATTTATGGCCTCTGGTGGATTGATTGAATTTGTTGAATTATTGAATAAATCAAAAGAACCAATACACAAACCAGTTTATTTTAGAAGAGAAGCTGATAATACTGTTGTAGAAGTTGCAATACAATATAATGAAGGCTATCAAGATAATATTTTTGGATTTGTAAATACAATTAACACTGTAGAAGGTGGGACACATGTATTTGGATTCAAGACTGCCTTAACAAGAGTAATAAATGATTATGCAAAGAAAAAAGGAATTGTTAAAGATGAAGCATTTTCAGGAGATGATGTTAGAGAAGGACTTACTGCAATTATTAGTATTAAAATTCCTAATCCACAATTTGAAGGACAAACTAAAACCAAATTAGGTAATTCTGAAATTAAAGGTTTTGTTGATTCAATTGTTACAAGTTCTTTATCTCAATTCTTTGAAGAAAACCCAACAACAGCTAGAAAGATTGTTGCAAAAGCAGAAGGTGCTTCAAAAGCGAGAATGGCTGCAAAGAAAGCGAAGGAATTAGTTAGAAGAAAAAATGCTTTCTCTTTAGGGGGCTTACCTGGAAAATTAGCTGATTGTTCAAATAAAAAATCAAATGATACTGAATTATATTTAGTAGAGGGAGAAAGTGCAGGAGGCTGTTTTTCTGGGAACACTCAAGTTGCATTAGTTGATGGAAGAAATTTATCTTTTGAAGAATTAGTTGAAGAAGATAAAAAAGGAAAACAGAATTTTTGTTATACAATAAAACAAAATGGTAACATTGGTGTTGGGAAAATAGAAAACCCGAGGATTACAAAAAAAGATGTAGAAGTAATTAAAATTATTTTAGATAATAATCAAGAGATTGTTTGTACTCCTAATCATAAATTTATGTTAAGAGATGGAAATTATAAAGAAGCAGAAAATTTGGTTCAAGAAGATTCTTTGATGCCTTTAAACAAAAAAATATCTAAAATTGGTGGAAGAATAACTATTCAAGGATATGAAATGGTTTTTGACCCAATTAGGAAATGGATTTTTACGCATCTTCTAGCAGATGAATATAATTTAAAAAATAATATTTATTCTAAAGAGCAAGGTGAACATAAACACCATATTGATTTTAATAAATTAAACAATAATCCTTCTAACTTAATTAGATTGCCTAAAGAACAACATTTGTTGTTACACACGGAAAATTTAGCAAATACATTACATCGAGAAGATGTTAAGCAGAAAGCTAGAGAAGCACACCAAACAACAGATTATAGAGAAAAGATTAGGGCTTGGGCAAATCAACCGGAAATAAAAAATAAATTATCTGAAAATGCTAAAAAACAGTGGGAAAATGAAGATTATAAAAATTTTATGAAAAGTAAATTTATTGAGTTTTATAATTCAAATGAAAATTATCAACAACAAAATAATAATCTCTTAAATGAAGAGCAAAAAAAATATTGGAGTAATTCTGAAAATAGGAAAAAAGCTTCTGAAAAGATAAAAAAGTTTTTTGGAGAAAACCCTGAAGCAAAAGAATATCTTTCAAATTTGGCTAAAGAAGAATGGAAAGATGAAACATTAATAATTTGGAGAAGACAAAAAACAAAAGAACAATGGACACCTGAATTTAGAGAACAAAGAAAAAAATCCTACAATAATACTTATTATATAAAAACTATTTCTTTAATGAAAAAGGTTTTAGAACAAACTGGAAATTTAAATGAATTTGAAAATATAAGAATTGCAAATAAAGATAAATCTGTTTTAAGCACAAACACTTTTTGTAAAAAGTTTTTTAATGAAAATCCAGAAGAGATGGTTGAATCAATTAAGAATTGGAATCACAAAATAAAAAGAATAGAAAAATTAAGTGAAAGAATAGACGTTTATGATTTGGAAGTTCCTTATACTCATAATTTTGCTCTTGCTTCTGGAATATTTGTTCATAATAGTGCTAAGATGGCTAGAAATAAAGAATATCAGGCTATTCTGCCATTAAGAGGTAAAATTTTAAATGTTGAAAAAGCAAGTCCAATGAAAAGTTTGTCTAGTGAAGAAATCGCAAATATGATTACTGTTATTGGAACAGGTGTTGGAGAACAATTTGATCCTGAAAGATTAAGATATAGTAGAATTATAATAATGAGTGATGCAGATGTTGATGGAGAGCATATTAAAACTCTTTTGTTAACTTTTTTCTTTAGATTCATGCCAAAACTTATAGAAAATGGAAATGTGTATGTTGCTCTTCCACCTTTATTTAGGATTAGAAAAACTAAAGATTATTATGTTTATACAGAAGAAGAACTGAAAAAAACAGTTAGTGATTTGAATGCAACTAATGTTACAAGATTCAAGGGTTTAGGAGAAATGAGCGCAAATCAGTTATGGGATACTACTATGAATCCAAAGACTAGAAAAATAAAAAAAGTATTTATTGAAGATGCTGTTGAAGCTGATAGAACTTTTTCAATGTTAATGGGAGATGATGTTCCTTCAAGAAGAGCTTTTATTTCAGAAAACGCAAAGGAGGCGAATTTAGATATATGATAAACCTAAATTCTTTCCAAAAATTGTTTGGAAAACAACTTAAGGAGGCGAATTTAGATATTTAAAATGGCAAAATTAACAAAAGTTAAAATGAAAAATAAAAAGAAATTGAATAAAAGAAAAAATATATTTTTAATTATTGTTGGAATAACTTTAGTTGTTGCTGTTTCTTTAATGCTAATTGGAAATAAAATGAGAGCAAATATAATAAAAGCAGAACAAGAACAAAAAAATTATCATGATTGGCTTGTTGAAAATTGCGAATGTGTTGTTAAAGATAGGATTTTTTGCCCTGATGGATTTGTTTTAAGAGATAAACTTTGTTATAATACTAAAATAAAAGCTTTTGCCAATAGATTAATTGGATGTTCTCAATATAAGTGTGAAGAACAAACTGCAACTTGGAATAATTCAACAGAAATTTGGGGAGAATTACAATGAAAAAACCAAAACTATCAACACCTGATTGGATAAAAGAAGGATTTGATTCTCCTGAAGCTTATGCTAAATCTAAGGGAAAAGGAAAATCTTCAACTAAAAAAGTAGAAGGTAAAACTTTCAAAATTAGAATTTGCCCTAAATGTAAAAATGATAATGTTAATGTTGTTTTAACAGGAGAAGAAGGAAAAGGAACAGGAGAATGGGAATGTAAAAAATGTGGGTGGGCAGGAAAAAATGTTAGCGAAAAAGAATTAACAGAAGATGAATTTATGGAATATTTAGACAGTAAAGGGGAGGAAGTAGCATGAAACTACTTCCAATAATTTATCCTTCTAATCAAACTAAATTAGAGGAGGTATCTTAAAATGGCTGAAGACGAAGAAACAAATAACGAAGAAGACAAGATGGAAGAAGAGTCTCAAGAAATGGAAGATGAACCTGTTGAAGATAATGGGGATGATGAAGAAGATGAAGAGGAAGAAGAAGATAATAGTGAAGAAGGAAAAGAAAAACAAGAAAAGAAAAAATCTGCCAAAGGGGATAAGCCTGAAAAAGAATCTGTTCAAGACCCTAGAAGAGTAATTGATGCTGAAGTTTCTGTTGAGATGAAAAAAGCATATTTGGATTATGCTATGTCAGTTATTGTTTCAAGAGCAATCCCTTCAATTGAAGATGGTTTGAAACCTGTTCAGAGAAGAATTTTACATTCAATGAATTTAATGGGGGTTAAGCCAGGGACAGCAACTAAAAAATCAGCGAGAATTGTTGGGGATGTTATTGGTAAGTTCCATCCACACGGAGATACTGCTGTTTATGAAACAATGGTTAGAATGGCTCAGAACTTTTCATTACGTTATCCTTTGGTTTTTGGTCAAGGTAATTTTGGTAGTATTGATGGGGATCCTCCTGCTGCTATGCGTTATACTGAAACAAGACTTGCTCCTATAGCAATGGAATTATTAGAAGATATTGATAAAGACACTGTTAAATTTGTTCCCAATTATGATAACTCACTAAAAGAACCAGAATTAATGCCAGGTAAACTTCCTAATTTACTTATTAATGGGGCAACAGGTATTGCAGTTGGAATGGCTACAAATATTCCCCCACATAATCTTACTGAAGTTTGTGATGCAATAACTGTTTATGTCAAAAAACCAGAAATGACTATTGAAGAACTTTGTCAAATAATTACAGGTCCTGATTTCCCAACAGGAGGAAGTGTTTTCGGAGATATGTTAGAACTGTATAAGACAGGAAAAGGAAAAATGTTAATGAGGGGAAGAGTTACGACTGAAACTTTGAAAAATAAGGAACTTGTTGTTATAACTGAAATCCCTTATATGTTGAATAAAACAGATTTGATTACACAAATTGCAGATTTAATTCAAAATAAAAAAATAAAAGATATATCTGATTTAAGAGATGAAAGTTCAAGAGGAAAAATAAGAATTGTTCTTGAATTAAGAAAAGGGGCAAGTTCTAATTTTGTTACAAATGCTTTATTCAAATATACGAGATTAGAAGACAGTTTTAGTGTTAATTTCCTAGCTTTAGTTGGAGGACAACCTCGAGTTTTGAATCTTAAACAAGTTATGGATGAATATGTGAAGTATAGAAAAGCAATAATCACAAATAGAACTAAATTCGAATTAAAGAAAGCGAAAGATAGGTTAGAAATTGTTGATGGTTTGATAATTGCCTTAAAAAATATTGATGAAGTTATTTCTTTAATTAAAAAATCTAAGAATACAACAGAAGCAATTGAAGTCTTGATGACTAGATTCAAATTAACTAAAAAACAATCACAAGCTATTTTAGAAACAAAATTACAACAATTAACTTCTTTAGAACAAGAAAAATTAAAGAAAGAACAAGAAGATCTTAAAGAACATATTGCTGAATTTGAAAAGATTTTAGCAGACATAAAAGAAGTTTTGAAAATTATTGTTAAAGAAGTTAATGATTTAAAGAACAAGTATGGAGATAACAGAAAAACAAATGTATTAAAAAGAATAACCGAAATTTCTGAGAAAGATCTTGTTCAAGAAAAAGATGTTGTTGTTACAATTACCGATAAAGGATATTGTAAGAGAATTGATGTTAAAATGTATAAAGAACAAAAGAGAGGAGGAAAAGGTGTAATTGGAAATAATCTTGCTACAGGAGATTTTGTTAAGCAATTAATTATGTGTTCTACTCATGATTACCTAATGTTCTTCACTTCAAGGGGAAGAGTATTATGGCTTAAAGCATATGATATTCCTGAATCTGAAAAATACAGCAAAGGAAAAGCAGTTATTAACTTGTTAGGACTTAAAGATGAAAGTGTCACTAATGTTATCTCTGTAAAGACATTTGAAGATGATTTATTTATGGCTACAAAGAAAGGGGTTGTGAAGAAAATATCATTAGACAATTTCTCTAAACCAAGAGCTTCAGGAATTATTGCTTTAACACTCCCTTTAGATAATTCAGATTCACTTATTGGTGTTGAAGTTGTTAAAAAAGCACAAGAAGTTTCTCTTGCAACAAGAAAAGGTAAAGCAATCAGATTCAACAGCGATGATGTTAGAGAAACAGGGAGAAGTAGTTATGGTGTTACAGGAATAAAATTAGAACAAGATGATGAAGTTGTTAGTTTAGGAATTTTGAACACTGATGCTATTTTGACTATCACTAAGAATGGTTTTGGAAAAAGAACAGCTGTTGAAGATTATAGAAAAACAGCAAGAGCAGGAAAAGGTGTTATCAATTTGAAAGTAAGCGATAAAACAGGAGATGTTGTTTCAACAATTTCAGTTGATGATAAAGATGGAGTTATATTCACAACAGGAAAAGGGATGGTTATCAGAACTTCTTTAGATAATATTAGAGTTATGGGAAGAGCAGCACAAGGGGTAAGAATTGTTAAGTTGCATCCTGATGATTATGTTACTGACCTTATCAAAGTTCAAGATGATAAGGATGATTAAACAATCAATTGTTTCTGACCTTTAATTGCTGTGCAGATATTTTTGTATTCACACCAATCGCAAAGCCTTGAGGGGCTTGCAGGAAAATCTTTTGTTGATTCTATTTTATCTATCAGTTCAAGAATTTCTTTTTTTAATTTGTCAAGTTCTTCATTTGTTTTTCTTAAACAAAATTTAATATCATGAGCAAGAAAATGCCAAATCATACATACATTTTTATTTTTTCCAAAAAGTTCTTTCATGGCAATAGAATAAAGTGCAAGCTGTTTACTATTTTCTATGTCTTCTTTTAAGGGGAGAGTATTTGCTGTTTTATAATCGTGAACTTCAATTTCATTAGCTTCAATGTTATGTACTAATCTATCAATAAATCCTATAATTTTTATCCCTTTAATTTCATCCAAATTTATATCAATCCTCTCTTCTACTGCAATTGTATTATCTTTGAAAGGATAATTTTTCATATAATAAGTAACTAAGAATTCAACACCTTTGTTAAAATAATCTTGGATTGTCAGTTCTTTATTTACTATTGAAATGTCAGGAGAGTATCCTTCTATCCATTTATTAGAATAAACTTCTATAATCTCATTTATTACAGGTATTTTTTTGTTAATCACTTGTTGATAAAACCATTCTAATGTTGCATGAACAGCTGTTCCTAAATGAGCTTCAATATTTTTTGGAATATCTGGGATTATTTTGTCTATATAACGATATTTAAATTTTAATTTGCATTTTTCAAATGTTTCAATTTTAGAATAAGAATAAATACTCATTCACTTTATGGGAAGAAAGAGATTATAAATATTTTGCAGCTATTAATCAAGTAACCCTTTAGGACAACAAGTTGATTTTAATTCATAACAAGATGAATTAAAACATTTATCTTCAGGACAATTTGAAAAATTATAACTTAAACAATAATCTTTGTTTTTATTTTCAATAATTTTGTTAATAATAAATAAACCTAAAGTAATCAATAAGATAGATATTACAATTAAACCAATTATTTGTTTTTTTCTTTTCATTTTATTCTAAGAATTCACATTCACTTGTTTCTTGGTTCCAAACTTCATAACCTTTTGTTTGACAGCATGCATCATTGTAACCAGGTGTTACTGTTCCACAACTTTCTCCAACAATAACATCCGCCTTGTCTTCTTTAGCTAAAAATTCCCACCATTTGGGTTTACTAATTTGAGTGACCTCTCCTGTTTCTGCATTTACTGTTGCTCTTACTTCTGTTCTAACAGGGAAAATAAAGAATAATCTGGCTTTCTTTTCTGCTTGATATTCATATGTTCCATTTTCATTTAATGTTATATTTTCATTTTCTAACCTTGCAGTTATCTTCTTTTTTATTCTATCTTTAACTTGATCTGGAAGCATTCTTATTTCTTTAGTTTCATTATTTTCATTTACAGCATAAATTCTTCCATCTTCGGATTTGTATAATGTTACTTGAGTTGATGCATTTATTCCCTGGACTTGGATGATAGTATTTCCAGAATTTCCCGCCCTTATTGTCATTTCTCTTGTTCCATTTGCAAATTCACATTTTGTAACACTTCCTGTGCAAGTACACTTTTCAGGGCATGTTCCATTTTGAACTTGAGTTATTAACTTATTTTTAACTTGAATTAATTTTTTTACTTGAGAATTATTTAATCTTGGTCTTTCTCTTATTATTGTTTGATTACAAAAGCTATTATCTACTATCTCCTTATTTATATCCATAAGTCCATCTATATTTTTACATCTACTTTTATTTAATATTTTATAACTTGGTTCTGCTCCTGCAAGTGCTCCTGATATTGCACAACAAACTTTTTCTTCATTATTTATATCATTGGTTTCTTCTTCATTTGTTTCTCTTGGACAAGTATAAAACTCGCAATTATTAGTAGGGTCTCTTGAAGCATAAGAACCATCTGAACATAATCTCGAATCTTGTGCACAATAACTATTATTAGTAGTCAATGTTCTGTTTACTATTCCTCTTGTTATGTTATCACTATCTATTATTGCTCTTGCTGAAGCATTGGTCTCTTCATTTATTGCACTTCCTGTAATTGCTAAAATACTTCCTAAAAATCCTATTAGAAATAAACTTGCAATGATTAAAACACCTATTTTTTTCATATAATCTATTATATTTAGAGATATATAAAGTTAATCAATTTATTGAACTAACTCTACTCCTTACTTCAATAACAGCCTATTAAGAATTAAATTTCACTTTATTGAACTAACTCGCCAAATCCGATTAATCTCCAGTGATTGTCAATGTTTCTCGCTATTCCTAAATTTTCTCCTTTAATTAATACAATAGGGATATTAAGGCTTAATTCAACTTCATCTTTGTTTATTTTTTCTACAACTCCAACTGTTATTGTTGTACCAATACTTAACATAAGCATTTCTTTTGTTTTTATTGGAGCAACTTCTTTATGATCTGAAATTCCTAAAACATCTTTGAACAATTGAGCTTTAATTTTAATTTTGTGACTAATTTCAGGGAGCTCGCCTTTTAATCCAGTTAAACATCCAGATAAAGAATCTGCTCTTGTTAAGAAAGGATCTAATTCAGTTTCAATTGAAATGCTTACTCCAGGTACAACTTCTTCTACACTTGAATTTCCTTTGTGAAGAGAAAGAATTTTTGTTGTTAGGGTTTGATAAGTTTGTTGATTTGCCTTTTTAATATTTAATCCTGGTTTTATTTCAATTTCATCTCCCACTTTCATTTTTCCTTTTTTTAATATTCCCCCTAAAACCCCCCCATGCAATTTGTCTAAAGAAGAACCTGGTCTATTAATATCAAAACTTCTTGCTATTAAAAAAATTGGTTTTGATTCTAAGTCTCTTTGTGGAATTTCTATTTTACATAGTTCTTCAATTAATTTTTCAATGTTAATTTCTTGTTGTGCAGAAATAGGGATTATTGGTGAGTTTTCAGCTATTGTGCCTTTTACTAAGTTTTTTATTTCTTGATAATTTTTTAATGCCTGTTCTTTTGTAACTAAGTCAATTTTATTTTGAACAATTATAATATTTTTTATTTTTTTTGCTTGTAGCGCAGTAAAGTGTTCTAATGTTTGTGGTTTTATCCCTTCATTTGCAGCAATGACAAGAATTGCAGCATCAATTAAAGCTGCTCCTGATAACATTGTTGCCATAAGCATTTCATGTCCTGGAGCATCAATAAAACTAATATATCTTACTGCTTGCCCTTTTTCTTTTGTATTATAGTTGGTTCCATCTTTGAAGATAGTCATCTCTGTATAACCTAACTTAATTGTAATTCCTCTTTTCAATTCTTCTGAATGTGTGTCTGGGAATTTTCCTGTTAGCTTAGCTAAGAGTGTTGTTTTTCCGTGGTCAATATGTCCAACAACCCCTATATTCAATTCAGGTAAATTTGTATTAGTCATAAAAATCTGAGAATAAATCAATTAAAAAAGGTTTGGGTTTCTTTGATTAAGAATTATTGTTCTATTGGCTTGTCTTCTTTCTTCTCTTCTGTTTTCTTTTGATTTTGATCAGGGAAAATATCTGCTAGTTTTTTGTTTCCTTGTTTTAATATCTTAAGATTAATTTGAACAACTGCCGCTGAAATAACTTTTCCTCTTACTGTTTTTCTTAATCTCAATCCTTTTGGCGTGAAGTTTGAAACTTTCTTTTTTCCTTCTCTTCTTGGTCTTCTATGCATAGCTTTACCGTATCCAAGCAAAACTCTTTTTAATGTAGCTCCTTCAACATTATCCATCGAAGTGAAACCAGCATTATCACTTGCCCCTGTTATTTCAAATTCATAACCTTCTAAGTCTGGAGAAATGTCTTTCCCATTCATTGTATTGTGAAGTTCCTTTTCTATGAATTCTTCACTATCTGATTCTAAATGGAATGTTTTTCCATCTTTCTCTGCAATATTAATTTTGAATACCATAATAAATTATTGAGAAAGTGGATTTTTAAAGGTTGCGGGAAAGTATAAGTAACGTTTTTATAGGGTCTTTATCTCACATTTATATGAAAGATAAAAAACAGGGGAGGTTTAATGGAAAAAGAGACAAATTCGAAATGCATAAAACTCCGATGGTTGCAATTAGAAAACAAATCAAGGATATTGATAATTCTGTAATGGAAAAAAATATTGAAATTTTTGGGAGAGTTAATAGAATTGCTCAAACAACAGGTCCAACTATATTTGTTACTTCTGACGGAACAGGGTCATTACAACTAAAAGGATTTGTTGGGGCTGGAGCAAGAGCTTTTCCTGAGATAAGTGAAGGAGATGTGATTAAAGCAATTGTTAAGCCAGAAGAATTTAATGGTGAAATTGAAGGAGATATAATAAAGATTTTTAGATTAACTGAATCTGAGAAAAAAGAATTCTTATATTCTATAGAAAAAATTGAAAAAGAAAGAGCTAAAGTTATTCCCCCAAAATTTTTAGTTGAAAGTGTTATATTGAATAAACTAAAAGACAGGTTTATTGAGGCTGCAACTCAAATAAAACTTGCAATAATACAAGATAGACCAATTATTGTTAGACATCATAATGATACTGATGGTTATAGTTCTGGTTTTGCACTTGAAAGAGCTATCCTTCCATTAATTAGTGATCAGCATAGTTCAATAAAAGCAGAATGGGAATTTTTTACAAGAGCCCCTTGTGCTGCTCCATTTTATGAGATAGATGATTCTATTAAAGATACTGCAAATTCTTTGAGAAATGTTGCAAAGTTCTCTAACAAGATGCCTCTTATAATAATTGTAGATAATGGTTCAACTCCTGAAGATTTTATGGGAATAAAACAAGCAAAGATACATGGTGCAGATTTTATTGTTGTTGACCATCATTTCTTCGATAAAGATGTAATTTCCAATGAAGTTTTAGTTCATATTAATCCTTTTTTAGTTGGTGAAAATGGAAGTGCTTTTTCAGCAGGTATGCTTTCCACTGAACTTGCAAGATTTATAAATCCAAATGTACAAAATGTTGAACAAATTCCAGCAATGGCAGGATTAGCAGATAGAATTGATATTGCAAACCCCGAGATAATTAAGGATTATTTGAAGATTGCAGAAAAACAAGGTTACACTAAAGAATTACTTTTTGATATCTCATCTGTTATTGATTTTATTTCTTCTAAAGTTCGTTTTATGGAAGTTAGAGAATACATAGAAGTTTTATTTGGAGAACCAAGAGATAAACAAAAGGAATTAGTTGGTCTTCTTGCGCCACATATTTATGGATTAGATAAAAAAGGATTGCAAATGGGGAAATCAAATGCTAAGATTGAAAAAATAGGAAAAACAAATCTTCAGCTTTTATATTTCAAGGATTTTTTTCCTGGATTTGGTTTCTTTCCAAAACCTGGAAGAATTGTCGGATTAGTTCATGATAACTTACAAAAAGAAAAAGGAATTACAAATCTTATCAGTATTGGGGTTATGGAAACTTCTGCAACAATGAGAGCTACAGATGAATCAAATTTCTCTGTTCATGATTTAATCAAATTTATAGATGAGAATTTACCTGATTCTTTTGTAGATGGTGGAGGACATAAGAATGCTGGTTCAATTACATTCCTTCCCAATAAACAAAAAGAAGTTGTTGATTTAATTAGGGAATTTATTAAGAAGAGAAATTAAGTATGGTTCTTCTTTTTCTTTTTTAGAATTAACTTTTTTTCTAAAGTTTTCACTAATTTCATTAATCCCTGTTCAAAATTGGGGGTAGTTTCAAAGATTTTGGGGTATTTTGTTAATAGTTCTATAACTTCTTCTCCATATTCTTCTGAAAAAACATAATGTATTCTATCATATTTTGTCTCAAAGCCATATGGCATCGCTTCTACTCTTCTTTTTTTACAAACAATATAATCTCCTGGGCAACCACAAGTTTCAGGGTGGCATTTATTTAACAAATGAGAATTCAAAATGACATATTCCCTATCTTCTATCGAATATTTTTCCATTAAACAAAGAACTTCAATTTATTTTTAAAGATTTATATCCTTTATAATCCCCATTCAGAACTTGTTCTTCTTTTCATCTCTGCGATTTCTTGTAGAATTTTTATTTCTGCTTGGCTTAACAAATCTTTGTTCTTTTTGAAACTCTTGAATTGCCTTTCTCCTATATCTGAATAAAGGAATTTCTTTTCCTTAAGCTCTTTTTCAAAATGAACTCCTGGAATAGATATTGCTACTTCCATACCCTCTGTTGCTTCCTTAACAGAATGTTTATCTGATTCAATATTCTTTACTCTTCCAACTTTATCGTCTGTTTCAGTCACAAAATTAATATTATCATTTAGTTTCCCTGCTACAACTTTAACACCGAAAATTGCTGGCTTTGTTATTCTGAAAACATATTGATGCAAAATTTCAAGTTTACATAAAGTTGCAAGTTCCATAAGTTTTTCTTTTTCAATTTCTTTTTTCTTTTCAAGTCGGTATTCTTCTAATTTTTCAATTAATTTATAAACAACTTCTTCTGTTAAAACTTTTATTTTGGTTTCTTTTAATAATTCTTTTACATCTTCATTTGTTGAAACATTAAATCCAAGAATTATTGCATCTAATTCATCAATCTCTAAATTTGCTTTAGCTGCTGAGAAATCATTTTTATTTATATTTCCTATTCCAGCTTTTAGAACAGGAATATTACTTTGTCTTAATAAAACTAACAAAGCTTCTAAACTTCCTAAAGAATCTGCTTTTGCAATTATTCCCATTGTGCTGGTTTTGATTGTTTCTGTTAATTCTTTTTTGAAAATTTCTTTAACTTTTTCTTTGTCTTTATTATTATAAGTTAAAAAAGGCATTCCAGGAAGAACATCTATTTTTTCACTGAATTGCATTCTAATTCCTGTTGCTGCTGTGACTTCATCTTTTGATTTAAATCTTGTGCTTAATGGTTGGATTTCTTCTATGCTTCTTACTTTTGTGATAATAGGATTTCCTTCAATATTTGCAACTGCAATTTCATCATTCTTTTTTAAATTTCCATCATAAAGAATTGCTTCAATATAATCACTTGATTTTTCTTTTTTAACTTCAAGGACAACACCTTTTGCTTCTTCTCCTAATTTTAATCTTTCTCCTAAATATTTTTGGCTTAATCCACAAAGCATCATCATTAGCTCTTGAATTCCTTCGCCTGTTCTTGCTGAACATGGGACAAGAGAAATCTTTTTTGTGAAATCAACTATATTGTAAAACAAATCAGAGTCAAATCCATAACTGCTTAATGCTCCTGCAATTGTCATATATCTTTCATCGAAAAGAGATTTTACATTTATTGGTTGAGTTTCAATATTTTTTTGCAAATTTCCTTCTTTCCCTGTTCTCCATCCAGAAATATTATCTATTTTATTTAAAGCAATTAAGAAAGGTGTTTTGTTAAATTTTAAAATTTGAATTACTTCTGCTGTTTGAGGTTTTATTCCTTCATTTATATCTATAACAAGTATTGCTAAATCAGCTAAACTTCCTCCTCTTTTTCTTAAGTTTGTGAATGCTGCATGTCCAGGAGTATCAATAAATAAAAAACCAGGAATTTCTAATTTTAATCCGCTTTTTTCTATTATAGGACAAGTTGCTTGTATCTGACTTGTTGGATATAAAGTGAATGATATTTTTTGTGTAATTCCGCCTGCTTCTTGTTCTTGTAGGGAGCTACCTCTAAAATGATCTAATATACTTGTTTTTCCATGGTCTACATGTCCGCAGACAGTTACAATTGGCTGACGAATTTTAGGGGTTTCCATTCTCTTTTAAGAAGATTTCTATTTTTAAAGGTTACAATAAAAGAATAAATTAAATAAAAAATAGAAAAAGAAAATACTATAAAAGATAGGGGAAAATAAAAAAAGAGAAGAGGCAACTAAAGCAAAATAGGAAATTTTTCATTACTTGCCTTTAGAATATAGAAGAGGCAACTAAAGCAGTAAGGTTAGATCCTAAGATCGCCTTTCCGATACTTCTGCCTCTTCCTATATATTATATTAAGAACTGAGAAATATTTAAGTTTTGCGATTAAATATCTGTATGTTTTACAGGATATTGATGTAAATATCCTGGTTTGATTATTCTTGAAAGTTTAAGCAAAGTTGAAAGTTCTTCTGAAAGTTCATTATATTCTTCTTGAGATTCGCCATTTTTTGAAGGAGTGTATTCATCAATGATTATTCCTGGAGATTCTGAAGGAAGAGTAAGATTTTCTAGTCTTTTATTAAATATTGCATCATTTATCTCAGTTATAGCAACACCTGTTCCTATTGTAGCTATTGCTAAAAAAGGAAGGACTTTTTTCACTAAACTTTTTTTGATTGTATTCATACATTTTCTTAGAAATTAATATTTATAAATCTTGCTATTTTGTTACTACTCAATAATTATACTATTTAAAGAATAAAAGGAAAAATGTTAAATAACGTGATTTATTTAAGTTATTATGAAAGAAAAAACAGTTGCAGAAATACAAGAAACCTACAATCTGGAATTAGATAAAGCAGTAAAAGAGATTAAAACCTCTAAGGCTAAGCTTGTTTTATTACAATTTCCAGATGGATTAAAATCTTATGCAACAACTATTGTAGATTATCTTGAAAAAAATACTAAAGCAGAATTCTTAATTTGGATGGATAGTTGTTTTGGTGCTTGTGATCTGCCTACTGGATTAGATAAATTAAAACCGAAAATAGATTTAGTTATTCAATTTGGACATAATGAATTAATGCCGAATTATTGTGATTAATATTAATTATTAGAAAAATTAAATCCAACCAATTAATAGTGCTAAGCCTGTTAAAAATAATATTATCCCAGCTATAAGATGTAATTTTCTAACATGTCTTTCTTTCCATTCTGAAATTCTTTCTGCTGTTGTAACCCCCTTGTAAACTATTATAGTTATAGCAATTAGAGGAAGAATTATTATGAAATTGAAGTAAAGTAACCAAGGTAAAGCTCCTATTAATCCCAATCTTGAAAGGGATTCTGTTGCTACAAGTAAGGGAGTCATTGTGCAAGGGCTTAAGAAAAGTGTGATAATGAATCCTGTTAAAAAAGCTCCAAGTGGAGAAGTTATTCTTTCAATTATTCTTTTTGCTTTTGGACGCATCCACAATGGCATCTCTGTTGCTATACCTCCTTTTGTATAGAAGAAGAAATCTTTAATTTGTAATGCTCCAACTAGCATAGATAAAGTTGCAAAAATATATTTAACATAAATTGCTCCTTGATTCAGTTTACTTGTGAATGTTTGAAATAATTGAACTAAAACTATCCCATAAAATAAATATCCAATATATACTGCTGAAATAAAAGCAAGACCAGATAACAAAACCTTTTTTCTTTTTTCACTATTTTGTGCTAAGATTGTAACAAGAACAAGAACTAACATTGCAATCTGACAAGGATTTACTGAATTTGCAAGTGCAAGTATTGTTATTTTACCTAAACTTAAAATTTCTAAAACCATTTTAACAATTAGTAATCTTTTTTAAATTCTCAATTGACTGAACTCCAACATAACTTTGGTTATTAATAATCCAAGTTGGTGTAGCTTGTATTTCTGCATCAATACAGGATTGTCTTGAAGTTTCATCTTTATCACAAACAATAATATTTAGAATCTCTACATTCTCTCCAAACATTGCTTCTTGGTCTTTACAATGGAAACATGTAGATAATGTGTATAATGTGGACTTTTCTCCAATACATCTTGCTAAAGCCTCTGGAGTTTGATTAGTAGGGTTGTTTTTGAAATAAATTACTATCCCTACGATTAATAATATTGAAACAATAATCAAAGGACTAATAATCTTCTCTTTTTTCATACTTTATACTAACAAAAAAAGGTTTTAAATGTTGCGACAAAATAATTTTTAGTAATCTTCTACTTCTTCTTCAGCGGCGAACTTCTTTTGAGTTGTTTTCTTTTCAGAACTTGTGCTTGAAATTCCATCTGATGCCTTTAAATCATCTTGAGTAATAGAATTAATCAATTCCTTAAATTTAGGAAAGTTTTCAGCAGGTATTCTTAATCCTTTTTTTGTTGGTCCTGTGTATTTAGCACTTGTTGTGAACTCTCTTACATCTACACCAACTTTACCATTGTACTCTCTAACCCCTATAACAATGTCAGTTACTGTTCCCTGATATTCTCCTTTTGTTATCTTTCCTACGTCTTTTTCCATGGTAATCTACATCTCATTGTTTATTTAAATGTTTTTATGGTATATCCTGAAGTATAATTAAGGTTAAAAATGGTAATTACATGAATTATCTATGGGTCAAGATTGTCCAAAATGTCATGGAACAGGATTTGTAAAAGAAAAGGATGGAAGTGTTCACACTTGCTGGGACTGTTTACAGAAAGGTGATTTAGATGTTCATTCAGAAAAAGTTAGTGATTCTAAAGTTAGAATATAATTAATCACGTATAGATATTGTTAATTTTTCTTTTCCTTTTAGTTTTAAAGTTAAATCATTGAAAAGAAGTTCATTAGTTAAAACAACTCTGCCTAAACCTGCTTTTTTTGTTAATCTTGATGGTATTGTAGAAGCAAGAATTCTAACCCCATATTCTTTTTCGTCTTTATCTTTGTAAACTATAGCTCTCCCTACTTCAGACATAATCTTCCAACCTTTAAAGTAATCAGAAACAATCTCCTCGTTTTTTCCTTGAATCCCATTAATTGTATATTGTGTCAAATTAACCTCTTCAATTTTTCTCTCTTTTTTAATATTTATGTGCTTAGTCCTTCATTTCTATCTTAATATTAACGTTCTTTGGAATATACATTTTCATAATACTGTGTAAAATTTTTTCATTAGCTGGAAGATCAATTAATCTTTTGTGTATTCTCATTTCAAATCTGTCAAATGTAGCTGTTCCATTTCCACAGGGAGATTTTCTTGTTGTAATTTTAAGTTTTTTTGTTGGAAGAGGGACAGGGCCGCTTATTGCAATTCCTGATTTCTTTGCAATGTCCTTGATAGATTCGCAGATATTATTAAGACTTTCAATTTCTGTACTGTTAAGTTTTATTCTTACTTTTGTCATATATAGAAAATCGATAGATAGTTTAAAAACCTTTTGTGGAGGATATCTTACAGAAAATTTAAATACAACTTGCCCTATTTATTAGGAATGATTGACATTAAACTGATTAGAGAAAACCAAGATTTTGTTAAAACTAATTGTAAAAACAGACAATACGAGCCAAAAATTGTAGATGAGATACTTGTTTTAGATAAAAAATGGAGAGCACTTAAAGTAGAAGACGATTCTCTAAGGGGACAAAGAAATAAAATTTCAGAGTCTATTAATCAAGCTAAAAAAGCAAAAGATGAGAAAAAGGCGAAGAAGCTTATTGAAGACGCTAAAAAAATTGCAGATAAAATAACTAAAAATGAAATAGAAGAAAATGAATTGAAAAGTAAAACAGATAGTTTAGTTTCTTTTCTTCCAAATATTCAACATAAGGATAATCCTGTTGGTGATGTTAGTAAAAATAAAGAAGTTCATCAAATTGGGAAAATACCTAAAGGGAAATTTAAATCTCATTTGGAATTGGGTGAATCTTTAGGAATGATTGATATGAAAAGAGCAACAAAAGTTGCTGGTGCTGGTTTTTATATTTTAACAGGGGGTTTAGCAAGATTGCAAAGAGCACTTGTTCAATATATGCTTGACTACCATGTGAAGAATGGTTTTACAGAAATTAATCCACCTCAAATAGTAAATAGAAATTCTGTTTTTGGAACAGGTAATTTACCCAAGTTTGAAGACCAGTTATACAAAACTAATGATAATTTAATCCTTGTTCCTACAGCCGAAGTTGTTGTTACAAATATTTTTGCAGATGAAATTTTAAATGAAAAAGATCTTCCAAAAAGATATTGTTCTTTTACACAATGTTATAGAACAGAAGCAGGAAGAAAAACAGGCGAAGAAGGCTTGTTCAGATTACATGAATTTGAGAAAGTTGAAATGGTTTATTTTTCTAAACAAGAAGAGTCTTGGGATTTGCTTGAAGAGATGACAAAATATGCAGAAGGAATATTGAAAGAATTAGGTGTTCCTTTCAGAAGATTATGGTTAGCTACAGCAGATGCTGGTTTTTCTTCTGCTAGAACTTATGATTTAGAAGTGTGGAGTCCTGCTATGAATAGATGGTTGGAAACTTCTTCATGCTCAAATTGTACTGATTTTCAAGCTAGAAGAATGAACACAAGATATCAGGGGAAAGATGGATTAAAATTAGTTCATACTTTAAATGGTTCTGGAATTGCTCTTCCAAGATTAATGATTTCTATAATGGAAAATTATCAAAATGAAGATGGGACAATAAATGTTCCAAAAGTGCTTCAACCTTATATGGGTGGAAAGAAAGTAATCAATAAAAAAGAGTAAAAGAATTATCTTAATTAATTATAAAATGAAAATAGCAATTTTTTCAGATGCTTTTTATCCAGTGAATAGTGGTGTAGTAAGCTACCTAACTACTATTACTAAAGAATTATCCTTAAAAGGCCATAAAATATATTTGTTTGTTCCAAAATTTAAAGATAACACTTACAAAAAATTATTTAATAAAAATGTTCAATTTTTTACCTATTCTGGATTAAGCCATCATAATTATCGTAATTTTAAATTTACTTCCCTTCTAGAGATAAAAGATTTAAAAATCTTTAAGGAAATAAATCCGGATATTATTTTTTATTTAACTCCTTTAACCTTGGGACTAAAGGGAATTATACTATCTAAGATTTTTAATAAACCCTTTATTGGTTTTTTCCATACAAGAATTACTGAAAAAGATAACTTAGCTAATATGATTAAGATTAGTAAAAAAATAAATCTAGAAAAAGTGGCTTGGGGATATGTTAAATACTCTTACAAAGATTGTGATACTGTTATTTGTGCTTCTGAAGATATAAAATTAGATTTGGACAAACACCAAATCAATAAAAATATACAAGTGATAAACAATTTTGTTAATATAAAAGAATTAGATAATAAGAAAACTAAAATTTCTATAAAACCCAATAGTTTTGTTTATTTTGGGAGATTATCTTTAGAGAAAAACCTTTTTTGTTTGATTAACAGTTTTAAAATAGCCTTAAATAAAAACAAGAATATACATCTTTATTTAATAGGAGATGGACCAATACGAAAAGATTTAGAAAAATTTGTTAAGAATAACTATTTAGACAAAAATGTCTTTTTTTTAGGCCAAATTGAGAGAGATAATTTTTTAAAAACAGATCTTTTAAAAAAATTTTTAGCTATTGTTACTATGAGTAATTCAGAAGTTCAACCCATGACGTTGATAGAGGCAATGTTCAAGGGATTACCTATATTGGGTCCAGATTCTGATGGGATTAGAGAGTTGATTAAGGGAAATGGGATTATTGTTAAAAAAGATTCTTCTGAGGATATGGCTAAGGCAATTTTAACTATATTGGGAGATATTAAGCTACAGAAAAAAATGTCTCTTATTTCTTTAGAAAGATCAAAGAATTATTCTTCTAAAGTGTTAATAGAGAAATTAGAAAAAGAATCAATCAAAATTATTTCTAACCATAAAAAGAGAAGAAAAAGGCTATTTAGTAATCTTTAAAAATGGCTTGATACTTTAATTTTTAGTAGTATGCCCATGTGGTCTAACGGCTATGACATGTCCCTGTCACGGACATAACCCGAGTCCGACTCTCGGCGTGGGCGTTCGTTTTTTACTTTTTCTTTAAAATTTCATAAATCTTTAAATAGCTGAATAAAAATCTGAAATTAAGAAAGGTAAAATAAAATGGGGAGTATAGAAAAATCAGAATATGAAGATCTTAGGAAATTTTTAGTTGAAGAATGTTTTTCTGGATATCAATTTAAATCAAAGCCACAAACTACTTTGGAAGCAATTTCTCGGCCATTACTTGTTGGCAAATATACAATTACCCCCATTCAAGAAGAAGGACAAGAAATCTATAATTTTCAGTTAAAACAAGTTGCTCTTTTTAATGAATATACCCTAGTTAATTTTCATTTTGAGCATGGAGTTATATGTGCTGAAAAAGAAGTAATTAAAACAGAAGAGGACAAACAATTAGTAACAGATTTAGTATTATTTTTAGAAAAAAGTGAATATGGGAATAGTATATTTAATTTAGAAAGTTTGGTGAGATAAGTTTCTTTGAGTTAGAAAAATTAACTTTAAATATTCCTGAAACTTCTGTTTATTATGAAAAAGAGTTGTATAATTGGATTATTATTTGGATTATTATTGATTTTACCTTTTGTTATAGCAGAAGAGCAGATAAACAAGGAAGTAGGAGAAGAAAATAAAAATTCAATTCAAACATATTCAAATTTTAATAGATTCGTTGATAATGTTAAATTATTTCTTCTTTTTGGGAATAACAAGGTCTCTTTAGCTTTAGAGATTAGGGAAAAAGAGGTAAATTCTGCATTGAATAATATAAAAGAAAATAAAGAGGAAGAAGCAAATGAAAATCTTCAGAATGCATTAAACAAATTATTGATAGTACAAGAAAAAGTTTCTGTTAAAGCTGCTGATAAAGTTGCTGAAAGTGTTAATAGAATACTTGAAAAAATTGAAGAGTCAAATTTAACTGAATCTCTAGATAGATATGTTTTGGAGGAGAAAAAAACTCAGTTGATAACAGATTTAGTTGTAGAAGTTGATGGGAAAGAAGGACAAACCCTAACAAGAGAGATAGTTAAAAATGAAACAACAGGGGAAAAACAAATTTCAATTGAGACTAATGGGAAAGAAGGACAAACCCTAACAAGAGTTATAGAAATACAGAAAGGGATAAATCAAATTGATAGTAATATTTCTGATTGGGTTGTTGAACATACTTATGCTGAAGGAACAAGTGCTGGGGGAGAAGCAGGTGTTGTAATAGAAGGAGATAATGCTGGTGGGAAGAATAATGTTCAAATCTATGTTGCTCAAGGAGAAAATAATAAGGATAATGGGCTTACTACAGAAGTTAAAACTTATGTTGCAGGAGACGGGACATTAAAGAACGATCCTTTACCTGAACCTAATCTAAATCAATTTAATCCAGATTTGTATGATCCTGATGCAAGAGCTCCAGGAGACACTATTGATGAAACTTACGATGATAATATCCCAACTTATGCAGAAGGAACAACTGCAGAAGGAGATCCTGGAACCCCTGGAACTAATGAAATAGGTCCTGCTGTTGACTCAAATGAAGGAGATTAGTTCTAAACTCTTAATTTTATAAAGTATAGTTACATTCTATTAAGATGTCAATTGTAAACAAATTTTCTCATGGGAAGAAACACGATTCTTCTAGAATGTCAAGAAGTAGTAAGAACAGAACTCTTGAGAATTTAAAAAAACAGAAAAAGAAATACCCTATTCTTGCAGAAAATATTGTTGAAATGTCAGATATTGTTCTTGAGGTTTTAGATGCGAGATTTATTCAGGAGACAAGGAATTCAGAAATAGAAGAGTTAATTAAAAATAAAGACAAAAAAATAATTTATATCATTAATAAGTCTGATTTAATAGACGAGAAAAAATTAGGGGAAGTTAAAGGATTAAAGAAACTTAATCCAAAAGTTTTTGTTTCATGTTCTCAAAGAAAAGGAATAAGAGAATTAAGAGATAAAATAAAAATTGTGGCTCAACAAATTGAAGTTTTTGCTGATAAAAGAAAAGGCAAGATAACAGTTGGGATTGTAGGATACCCAAATACAGGTAAAAGTTCTGTTTTAAATCTTTTAATTGGAAAGAGAGTAGCAGGTGTTGCTTCTGAAGCTGGTTTTACTAAAGGAATACAGAAAGCTAAACTAACAACAGATATCTTATTGTTTGATAGTCCCGGAATAATTCCTCAGAAAGAATATTCTTCTTCTGAAAATATGCTTTTATCTCAACACACTAAACTTGGTGCAAGAGCATTTAATCAGGTTAAAGAGCCTGGAATTGCTGTTGCTCAAATAATGAAAGAATTTCCTTTTGCCTTTGATAATTATTATGATATTTTTTCTAATGGAGATTCAGAAAAATTAATGGAAACTTTAGGAAGAAAAAAAGGGTTCCTTACAAAGGGTAATCAAATTGATGAAGATAGAACAGCTAGATTTATTATAAGGGATTGGCAAGAAGGAAAAATTAAAACACCTTAATTTTCTAAATACTTGATTATTTAAATTGAAGAATTATAATTATTCCATGAAGAAAAAGAGTGGATTAAAAAATAAATCTTTAGCAAACAAGAGGAAATTATACAATAACCACAAAAAATTATTAGCACAAAAACAAATTGAAGAAATAACAAAGAGTATTTTTGTGAGAAGAGCTGTTCTTTTTATTAGGATTTTCTTTTTAATTCTTTTAGGATTTTTGCCTTCTTTTATATTTACCTTTTTGTTTATGCAATATGGCTCACCTGTTTCAAATTACCTACGATTCATTTCTAATTTTCAATCCTCTTGGGTTGCTTGGGTTTCTGCAATTGCAATTGTTTTTTTTGTGTTATTCATTAGGAAAATTACTAAATCTAAACATCGTTTGCAAAATCTTAGGAAAAATAAAGTTCTTTTGTTTACTGTTATATTGTGTTTAGTTTTATTAACACTGCTTATTTTTCTCCAGTCTTACTTATACTTAAATTTCTTACTTAAAAACGATATTCTTGTAAAATTGTCTTCAGATAAAAGTGATATATACTTTTTGGATAATCCACAAGAAGAGGTTACATTTAAAATTTCAGTTACATCTAACCCATTTTGTTCTTCTGAATGTAATTATCGTTTTTTTGATGTTAGTTCTGGAGAAGAAATTGATAGTAATTCTTTTATTTTGAATTCTATTTTTTCTAAATTTAAAAATTATACTTTACAAAGAGAAGATTTTGTGGAGGGGAGTCAAAGTATAAAACGTTTTGAAGTTACATGTAAAAGCAAAAAAACAGCTCTATGTTATACTAAAGAAAAAGAAAGCAAGAGAGTTTCTATTATTACTGTCAATTATATATTAAATGAAAGCGATTTAAAACTTAAACAACAATCTCAAGAAAAAATTATCTCTATAGAACAAGAGTTTTATTTGGATAACTTAATTTTGAAACATCTCAATGAAAGTATACTCAAAGCTAATTCTTCTTTTTCTGTTAATTTGTTTAAAGTCCAGTATGAAAACTTATATCCAAGATTTTTAGCGTTAAATTATTCTTTGAATGAAACAATTAATCTCTGGGAAAAACAACATTTTGTTCCTCTTTTGTATAAGATTTTACAAATAAAAGAGACTTCTCTTGCCTTTTTTAATGAAGTAAATCAATCTAATTCTGAATTATCTGAAGAAATAAAAATTTATAACCTATTAGTTGAAGAATTGTATAATTCTAGAAAAATTTTAGAAGGAATTTCAATGTTGAATATAACCAATAAAGATTGCTTAGACTTAAAAGATAAAATAATTGGGTTTAATAATGGATTAAATAAATTTGAATTAGAAGATAATCTTTTTGAAAAACAAAATGTAAGTAATAATATTCATTCAGGCATTTTAAATTTTAACAACTCTATAATTTCAAATTCTCCTGCTTCTTCTCTTTGTGTAAATGTTGAGTTATTAAATCAATTAAATCTATTAAAAATTAACATTTCTCAATTAAATTATTCTTTTTCTCCAACTAATCTTAAAGATCCTGAATCTGTTTGTTGTTTTTATGGTGAATGTCAGAAATGTTGTGAAAATAATAAATGTTCTAATGAAAATTATCCTGTCTTATTTTTACATGGACACAGTGTTAACAAAAAATTGCCTGCTGATTATAGCCTAGATGTTTTTAGTGAAATAAAAGATGAACTCATTAAAGGAAGATATCTTGATGCCGGGGCAATTATATTAGATACAGTAAATAACACCAGAGGGTTGTGGGGTAAATTAAATGTTCCTGTTCTAATAACAGGAAGCTATTTCTTCAGTACAAGCAAAATTGGAGATAAAGAAGTTACTGTTTCTTCTACAACTGAAAGTATTGATACTTATGCTATTAGATTAAATGACTTAGTAAATTTAATAAAATATAAAACAAATAAAGAAAAAGTTACCTTAGTTGTTCATAGTATGGGGGGATTAGTTACTAGAAGATATATACAACTTTTTGGAAATAAAAGTGTTGATAAAATAATTTTAATTACTGTTCCTAATCATGGAATAGAAGATAGAATAAAAGATTATTGTGGAATCTTGGGTTCTGAAATTGCTTGTAAGGAGATGGATAAGAATAGTATTTTTATGAATCAACTGAACAAGGAGAAAAATGAGGGGGTTTTAATATATAATATAATAGGAACAGGATGTAATATGGGGGATGAAACAGGAGATGGTGTTTTAAAAAATTCAAGCCAATATTTAGATTATGCAACTAACTATTATGTGCAAGGAAGTTGTGATGAGTTAAGTTTTAATTTTTTACATGAAACAATAATGTATCCTTTTCAATATCCACAAGTGGTTCAAATAATTAATGAAATTTTGTAAGCAAAAGCTTTAAAAAAGGATTTTTCTTCTCATTTTTACCTAATTAAATATGAGGTAAATTTATCCAAATGGAAAAACCAAAAAAATTTGAATCAGATGAAGAAGATGACAACTTCGAAGATGATGAAGATCTGGATGAAGAAGACGATAAAAGCTCAGACGACGAAGACGAGTTTTAATTAGTCTTTTATTTTTATTTTTTATTTTTTTATCATAAGTTTTATATATTTTGAAAATTACAATCTTTAATGAGGTTTAAACTAATTTTATCTTTGTTTTTTATCTTATTAATTTCATTATCCCTATTTTTTTATTTGGCACCATTTAAAATATCTAACTTTATTATGGGGGATAGGAATTCTAATTTTAGCCTAGTTGAATCTAGTCCAGAAATGCAGTTTTATCCCAATCTAAGATTTCCTTCTAATGAGATTTCTTTTAAAATTTCAGATTGTACTTTGCAAAAGGAAGATGATATGGGGGAGGCATTTAATTTTATAAGTAATTTAACAACTTTAAAATTTAATAGTGTTTCTTCTAATGAGGAAATTTCAGTTTTGTGTGAAGAGAAAAATAGATATGATAATGGGTTTTTTATTGCAGGAGAAGGAGGGCCAGTTAATATTACTGTTGCAGGAGATTTTAATGTGATAACTAAAGGAGAAATTCTTTTGATAAGGCATTCTAATTGTCCAACTCCGAATATTGCTATTCATGAACTTCTTCATGTTTTGGGATTTAAACATTCCTTGAATAAAGATAATATATTGTATAACATCACTGAATGTGACCAGACTTTAAGCGAAGATATTATTGGGTTGATAGATAAGCTTTATTCTTTTCCAAATTATGCAGATTTAATTATCAAAAATGTATCTGGGAAGATTGATGGAAGATTTTTAGATATTAATTTTTCACTTATTAATGGGGGGTTTAAAACTGCTGGAGCATCAAAAGTTTTAATTTATTCCGATGATAGAATTATTGATGAAATAGAAATTCCTTCAATTGAAATTGGATACGGAAGATCAGTTTATTCTGAAAATATTTGGGTTTCTGAGATTAATACAGAGAAGTTAGTTTTGAAAATTGAAACTAATTTTAATGAATTAGATAAAGAAAATAATTTTATAGAATTATATTTAGTAAAGTAAAAAATAGAAATAAAAAAAATAAATTTTTAGCTATCGAGTTCGAGATCATCAATGAATCCTTCGAAATCTTCTTCTTCGTCTTCAGAACTTTCCTCTTTTTTCATCTTATCCCTCTTTTTATTAATTTTTATTAGTATGTTCTTCTTTTAAAGATTTCTATAGTATTAGGGAAATTTATTTTATTGTTATTCCTCGATATAAAATTTAGTTTTTGAGAAAGATATTTAAATTAGAGATTGTTTCTAAATGATATCTCCAAAAAGATAATTTTTTAATAAAATTAACCATGATTTAAATTTAATAATTGTAGTTGATTTTCATATATAATCAATAGAGCAGTTAATTAAAGATTATTCTAAAGACACAGATAAAAATTTGTTAATTAATAATTGTTGGGGATTATTTCTACAGATATAATCTTTGGGTTTCATAACTTTTTGCATATTTGTCATTAAAATTGCTCTTCCCTCTGCAGTTGTTGAAATATTAGAACTTAAAATTGCTTGTTGTTCGTTTGTAATGGTGCATTCATTAGTTAAAGAAAGTATAATAAAAAATGCAAAAAGAGAAACTAAACTAACAATCAAAATTATTTTATTTTGTTTCTTTTTATCCATAATTTAATTAATAGTTTTAGGTTTAAAGGGTTTTCTGTTTAAGAACAACAAATAAAATATCCCTTCACCAAGAATCGAACTTGGATAGGTCGGTCTACAGCCGGCTGCATTACCACTATGCTATGAAGGGCTAATTAAAGAAATAACGAACCATTTTTATAGGTTTTGATTTGGAAAATTGTTCCTCTTTAGAGGATAAGTTTATACTCATCATATTTTTATTTCTTTTTTATTGGGACAAATCCTAAGAAGAATAAGAAGAACAAGAAAAATAAGTAATATAACTTACTATTAATTCCTCCTAAAAATCCTGTAAATCCAATAAAACCAACAAACCCTAAGGGATTATATGTTTGTTTCATAATTTAATCAAGCAAAGGTGATTTATAAGTTTATTGAGAAATTAAAATTTAATGATGGTATAAGTAGCGGGGGTGGGATTTGAACCGCACGACCTTCGGGTTATGGGCCCGACGAGCACTCCAGACTGCTCTACCCCGCTATATAAATTATAAAACCTAATAGCTTTTAAAACTAACGAATAGCTCAGAAATAACATTTAATTTGTCTAATTTTTTAACATTATCTTTAAAAACAAAGTAATTTTCTTTTGATTATGCTTAAACTTGGAATTGATGATGCTGGAAGAGGTCCTGTAATTGGTCCAATGGTTTTGGCTGGTTGTTTGATTGATGAAAAAGATGAAAAAGAGCTTAAACTTTTGGGGGTCAAAGATTCAAAACAACTCACTCAAAAAAGGAGAGAATTTCTTGCTGAAAAAATAAAAGACATTGCAGAAACTTTTGAAATAGTTCTTGCTTACCCTGAAGAAATAGATGAAACAAACAAAGCAGGTGTTAATTTGAATGCCTTAGAAGCAATGAAAATGGCTCAAGTTATTAATAAAATAAATAAAGGTTATGGCAAAATTAAAGTTATTGTTGATTGCCCATCTGTTGGAATTGAAAAGTGGAAGGATTTTCTTAAAACAAAAATAGACAATCTATCAAATTTAGAAGTTGTTTGTGAACATAAAGCAGATATTAATCATGTTTCTGTTTCTGCTGCTTCTATTTTAGCTAAATGTGCAAGAGAAAATGAAATGACTAAACTAAAAGAAAAGTATGGGAAGGAAATTGGTTCAGGTTATACTTCAGATGCTAAAACATGTACATTTTTGAAGAAAAATGCAAATGAATTAAAAGATAATGGAATATTTAGAAAATCTTGGAGTACCTGGAAAAACAATTGTGGTGTTTCTGAACAAAAAAAACTATTTTAGAGCACAGATATACTTAAAAAATAATTCTTTATGGGATAATAATGAATAGAATTATTGTGATTAACAATTCAAGATTAGAAGAATATCTTTCTTTAATGCAAGAAGACACCCCAAACTTAAATTTAGTAGTGATTAGAAATTCATTTGAAAATTATAGACCTCTTTGTGTTAGTGAGATTGAAAATTTAGATCAATTATTAAAAGAGGGGTTTATAGAGGAGCCTATTCCTCAAAGAGCAAATTCTAAAATTTATAATCCAGATCGTGTTTCTTATCAGAAGAGAGGAGAGATTCATGTTCCTAAATCAATAAAAAATATGTCTCAATATTGTAAAACACGTAAACATTAAAATGAACAGAAAAAAAGGAGTTGTTGCAATTATTTATTATGGTGAGAAAGTGTTAATTGGCAAGAAGAGAAGCGATTCACTTAAATCCTTTGCAGGAAAATGGCATATTCCTGGAGAAGGATTAAACCCCAGAGAATCAGATGAACAAGGTTTAGTAAGATTAATGAAAGAAGAAGCTGGATCTGATTTAACAGAAGTAACTTTAACTCTTGGAAAATTTATTTGTAAAAGTTATTCTCCTTCTGGAAGAATCTTAAAATGGTATGAATGTTTTGCTAGTAATGACAAAATTTGTTATGGGGGCGATTTAGAAGATGCTAAGTATGTTAATAAGAAAGAAGTATTAAAAGAATGTGATTCAAAAGTTGTTTGTCATTGGCCAAAACAAGTTATAGATTATTTTAATTCTTAATACTTAAAAACCTAGAAATATTATTAAATTTATGATTTATATAAAAAAACTGGTGATGCATGGATTCAAAAGTTTTGTTAGGAAAACTGAAATTCCTCTAACTCCAGGAATTAATGTTATTGTGGGGGCTAATGGAAGTGGGAAAAGTAACATTTCTGATGCCTTGTGTTTTGTTTTAGGTAGATTAAGTATTAAATCTATGAGGGCAGCAAAAGCAGGGAATTTAATTTTCTTAGGCAGTAAAACAGCTGCTCCTGCAAAAGAGGCAATTGTTGAAATTGTCTTAGATAACGCAGATAGAACTTTTTCCATTGATAAGGATGAAATTTCCTTAGAAAGAATTGTTAGAAGAAATGGACAAAGTATTTACAGAATAAATAATGAAACAAAAACAAGACAAGAAGTTTTATCCCTTTTAGCTCAAGGAGGGATAGATCCTAATGGATTTAATATTATTTTACAGAATGAAATTCAAAATTTTGTTAGAATGCAGGCAGAAGAAAGAAGAAAGGTAATAGAAGAAGTTTCTGGAATTTCTGTTTACGAAATGAGAAAAGAAAAATCATTAAATGAATTGGAAAGAACAGAAGAAAAATTAAAAGATGTCTTTTCAATTCTTAGAGAAAGAACAATCTATCTGAATAATCTTGAAAGGGAGAGACAACAAGCTTTGAAATTTAAAAAATTTGAATTAGATGTAAAGAAATTTAAGGCAAGCATAATCTACCATGAAATAGTTCAGAAAAGAAGAGGACAAGAAGAAATTAATTCTAAACTTCTAGCAAAGAACAAAGAAATAGAAAAAGAAAAAAAATATATTTCGGATGAAAGAATAGAAATTGAAAATACTGAATCAAAAATTTCTTTAATTAATTCTACAATACAAAAATCAACAGGGTTAGAACAAGAGAAACTGAACAAAGAAATAGCTAATTTAAGAGCTGAACTTGCGGGAATGAATGTTAGAACAGAGAATTATGAGTCTAAATTATCTTCTTTTTCAAAAGACAAATCTTCGCTAGAGGAATCTCTTAGAAACTTGGAACTTGCAATTAAAGAACTTCAAAAAGGGGCTCCATCTATGGCTAGAAATCAAAAAGAAATTGATACTAAGAAACAAGAACTTGAAAAAATAGAAGAACAAAGAAAGAAATTTTACACAACTAAATCTGAATTAAAATCATTAAAAGAAAGGATACAAGATAAAAAGACAAGCTTTGATTCTTATGTTTCTGAATCTGAATTTTTACTTAAGCAAATTAAATCAATTTCTCAAGAACTTTTTGATTCAAAGATAACCTCTGAAAAAATTAACTCTCTCAAATCTTTAATTATTGAAAAAAAAGAATTTATTGAAAATTTGATGAAAAGGGAAATTGCTTTAGAAAAATTGTCTGCTACAAATGAATACGAAATTAATAAACAGGAAAAATTCACTGAAAAGATTTCTAAAATGGATGTTTGTCCTATGTGTATGAGTAAGATAACAAAAGAACATATTGACACAATGCATAAAGATTTCCATGAGAAAATTGAATCTTTGAAAAAAGAAATTGAAAATTCTGATAAAGAGTTGAAAGAAATTTATAATAAAAAAGGAGTGTTAAATCAAGAAATAGAACAACTTAATTTAGATATTTCAAGAGGGAACTCTGATTTAGCTAAACTTTCTAATATTTCTGAAAAACAAATACAAATTAAAAATTTACAAGAAAAAATTGATTATGCAAAAGGAGAACTTGTTGAGTTGAACAAAAGAGAGAAAAATCTTGAAAATTCTTTTGATGAAACTTCTAATGTTGAGCAAAAATATGAAACATTAAGAATAGAAGTGCAAGAAATTTCTTCAAGGAATCAAGAAAATGTTGATTCTGAAATTTCTTTCAAAATAAGAGAACTTGAACGTTCGAAAGTAAGCCTTAAGCAAATTAAAAGGGAAGAAGAAGAAATAACTTCATTATTAAAGGAAATTACTTCTCAAATAAAAGAGAAAGAAGATTTACTTGAAAAAAAGAAAAAGCAAGAACAAGAATTAACTGAAAAATTCCAAAAAATGATTGTTGAGAGAGAAGATTTGCAAAGAAAAATAAGAGACAAAGAGATGAATATTACCAAAAAACAAAATATAATTTATAATATTGAAACAGAGATGAATAATTTTAAGATAGATTTAGCTAAAATTAATGCTGAAATAGAAAATTTTGAAACGGAAATGCTTAATTTTCCTAATGTTGAAATAATCAAAGCAAGTAAGGAAGTTCTTCAAGAAAAATTAATTAAGACCCAAGAATCCTTGTCTGAAATTGGGCCTGTTAATCTTCGTTCTCTTGAAGTTTATGATGAAATAAAAAAAGAATATGATTCTATTAAAGAAAAAACAGAAATCATTGCTAAGGAAAAAGAAGGAATTATGAGGATAATACATGAAATTGATATTAAGAAGAAAAAGACATTTGTTCAAACTCTGACTTCCCTTAATGAAATATTCTCAAGAAACTTTTCACATTTAAGTCAGAAAGGACAAGTTTCACTTGAACTTGAAAATCCTAAAGAACCTTTTGAAGGAGGGGTTAATATTATTGTTAAAACAGGACATGGAAAATATTTTGATGTTAAATCTCTTTCAGGAGGAGAACAGACACTTGTTGCTTTGTCTTTGATTTTTGCTATACAAGAATTAAAACCATACTATTTTTACATCTTTGATGAAATAGATGCTGCTTTAGATAAAAGAAATTCTGAACGTTTAGGAGAGCTTTTGAAGAAGTATATGCAGAAAGGGCAATATATTGTTATTTCCCACAATGATGAGGTTATATCTAATTCAACTAATCTTTATGGTGTTAGTATGAATGAAGGAATAAGTAAGATTGTTAGTTTAAGAATTTAAAAATTATCTATTTGCTTTTTCCTCTTGCTCTTTTAACCAGAAGCTTTGAGCATTTTCTTCAAGATAATTATTAACAACCTTGTTAACTAAAGAAATATGTTGATCTGAGAATATTTTAACTCTTCTTAAGTCCTCTGCATTTTTCATACATCTTATTGCTATTCTTTCTATTTCTTCATTCTTTTTAAATTCTTCAGGAGAACTGCCATTTTTAAGATTAGAATGATATGTGCTTAGAGTCATTAAATCTTGATATACTTTTACAGATTCTCTTACTGCAAAATATGGACTTTCAGATAATATCTCAAAGATTAGTCTCCCTTCAATTAATCTTTGTTCCGGATTAAGTATACATTCTCCAATTCTGTATAATACTTTTTCAGAAGAGCAATTTTGAAGTGCGCCCTCTATTTCTATTTTATATTGGTCTGTTTGTTCTTCCATTTTATCCTTTAAAAATTTCCCTTAATTCTTTTTCTGTGGTTTGAATATATCCTTCCATTTTTTTTGGTAAATTTAAAACTGTTTTTATAAAAGCAGTTGCATTTTTTAGATATCCTCTATCCTCAAAACTTTTTTCTTTTAAAAAATCAATAAACTCATCTATTGTCCTTGTTTGCTGTTCATCTGAATTATGTTCAAAATAATTTAGATTATTTATGGCTCCTTTGAAAAAGGCATTGTCTGCCAAATGAATTATTACAGGTTCTACATTATCTATTTGGATATATCTTTTATAATTTGGGAATAGACCTTTCCCCTTTATTTTTTCTTGAATAGTACTGAATGTCTTTCCTATTCTAAAATAATGTCTTTGAAAAGCGGAACAAAAATCAAGGTTTACTGCTGCATAAAACATATATCTTTCTTCCTTTTCAACGGATACCTCATCTTTTATATTCATTATCCTAACATTTTTATTAATAACCGCGTCAAAAATATATTCTAAAGAATTTTTAAAAGGGTTTTTTAGTTCTTCAAAACCTTCATTAACTAATTGTTCAATTTTTGAAGAACTTAATGATAATAATTCTTTCTTTTTTACATACAATTGGATTCTCTCATCAGATTCTTCTCCTAGTTCAGCTACCCTTTGTTCTAACTTATCATAAAAAGAGAGTAAATCTTCTTTATTTTTTACCCCCTCTATACCTTTATTTTTAAAATAATTTGTTATTTCTTCATCTGACGAAATTTCTAAATAAGGTTTTATTCCTTCTAAACTAAGCATCATATTAACTGCGTCTAGAACAGACTTACCTTCTAAAAAACCATTTGTGGTTTCTTTTCTTCTTACTGTGATTGGAGTTTCTTTCATTTTGTGTTTTTTTATAGGGGATTTAGTGAGTATAAAAAATTAAAAAAAATTAAAAAAAAAAGAAAAAAGAAAGTTAAAAATTAAACAATTTAGTAATAACTTTCACCGAATTCTTCGGCTTTTTGAGGTTTCTTTGTTATTAATACAATCAATGCAACTAACAAAACAAGGAATACTATTGCTAGTATAACTGTCAGTACGAATACTGGGCTTGTAACTTGCACAGCTTGGTTTGATCCGCTGAATTTAACAGTGCTTAATAGATCGTTTCCAGAGAAAACAGAGATATCGAATGAGTAATCTCCACTTGTTGGAACTTCTATAGGAACTGTTTTAGTTGATGCAGCTGGTAGGATAACAGAAACTTCATTTGATTGGTAGATCAACTTGTAAACCTTTAATTGGTTTGTTGGGTTAATCAAAACCAAATCATTTCCTGACTTCATTGCAAGTTCAGGAATAGAGTTTGTTACTACAACGTCTTTTTTAGCTACGTTTGCAACGCCATCACTATTTTCAACTTCAACAATAAGTGTATATTTACCTGCTTTTGCAGTGAATGGAATATTCAAATAGAATTTTCCACTTGCTGTCATTTCCGCATCATCATCTGTTGGATCTTCTTGAGATACAAGATCTCCGAAGTAAGCTGTTTCTGCGATATTTAATTCAGGTATTTTTACAGTTACATATAAGTCTTCAGCATCATTGTAACCAATATTTTCAACCATAACATTAACTGAAGCAGTTGCTCCAGCATCCATTAAGCTGTTTGTTATTACTGATTTAACTGCTACGTCGTATGAAGCTTTTTGAACTGAGAAGGTAATATCAGAGAATTCTGTTCTATCATCAGAGTTCCAAATCTTCATAGCTAGAGTTACTGTTGTGCTTAATTCATCTTCATCAAAATCTGAAGGAACTTCTAATCTCAAAGTCTTAGTATATGTGTTACCAGCTTCAACATCGAATGATGAGCTTGTAGCACTAACATCGTCTTTGTTACCTTGAAGTTCTGCCCTCATTTTAAGGTCAGATGCATTAACAGCAGATGTGAATTTAACGATTAGATCGATAGAGTCTCCAGCAACAACACTTAATGTGTCTTCTGCTGTAAGAGCATTTCCATCAGAAACTAAAACTTCGTTAGCTTCAACAGTATAGTCAGTTGTTACTTGAGCAGCACTTACAAGAACTGCAGAAAATAAAACACTTGCTATTAACAAAAAAGAGACCAAAGTTTTTTTGGTATTCATTTTTTTATTATTTTTATTCATTGTTTAATTGCAGAAAAGCTTCGTTTTCTGTACTTTTACAGAGCTGAAAATCGTTTATAAACTTTATGGTGACAACAGAATTTTCTTATTAAGAAGTACTCAATGTTAGTAACAATTAGTGAAGTTAATCACTATTTTTTATATAGCTTGTTATTTGTCGTCTCTATTTAATGCAAATTCCTCTATTATGATGATGTTCTAATATTCCTGTCAGAGTTTTTCCTTTAAGCTCTTTAATATCAAGAGAATCATGTTCAAATTCAGGTGTAAAATCAGTAAGGTTTTTCAAAAAATCTTCAATATGTTCTTTACCATAAATTTGAAAGACTTTTTCTGGAACTAATGCTAAAAAAAGGGTTGGCATTTGAAGTCCATTTAGATAAGTAGCTGCAAATTCAATTCTATAGTTTTCACTATCTTTTGTGTTTTCGGGTATGTCTATTTTGTTGTGGGAAGTGTAAAGCTTCATATAATCTCACAAGGAAAGTAATTTATAAATCTTTTTATTGTTACTACTGGGATTTATTACAATTTAATGTTTTAAAAATTGCTTTACAAACTTAATAATTTCATAGTTGTGTTTGTTGTTGCGAAATTCTTTGCTACAACTACTTTACAGCCTGTTTCTTCTGCAGAAATTATTATAGAGCTTGTTGCTGTTCCATCAAGAACAATTGCTGTTGGTTTTTCTCTTAATCTGCTTAATGTTCCTGCTAGTGTTTTCAATGAAACACTTTTAACTTCTTCTAAAGAATTGTTTAGTATAATTGCTCTTCCATCCCCTTTATTTTTTTCTAATATTTCTTTTAGTTTGATTTTCTTCTCTTCTGTTAATTCAAACTCTTGTTCTTTTGTTGATTCTTTTACTTGTTCTTTTTGAGAGTAATAGTTAGATTGTTGTCTTTGATTATAATCTGTTCTGTTTTGTGTTTCTTTATTTAAAAAAGAAGAAAAGAATTCCTTTGCAGGAACTCTTTTTCTTAAATTCATCAATATTTCTTTGCCAGTAAGCTCTTCAACTTCTTTTCCGTCTGGAGCAACTGCAATATATTTGATATTTGCGTTATCAGTGACATTTTGTGCGATAAGTTTTCCTCCCCTATCTCCATCAACGAACAAGATTAGATCTTTGTCTTTTCCTAATTCTTTGATTTCATCAGGTAACTTTGTTCCATTCATGCCAATAACATTGTTGACACCATTTCTTAAAAGGTTAACAACATCTGCTCTTCCTTCAACAACAATTATCTCTTTTCCAGAAAGATCTCCACATGGAAGTTTATTTTCACCATGTTCTCTAATTCCGGCTATTTTTGCAGAATCTTTAATTTCTGCAGAAATTTCTCTTGAGTCTGTTGTTCCGTGAATTTCTTGCATGAGTTTCTTTGCTCTTTCAACAATATAGTCTCTTTTGCTTCCTCTGACATCTTCAATTCTTTCTACAGATATTTGAGAATCACAGGGCCCAATTCTTTCTATTGTTTCAATTGCAGCAGCTATCAAAGTTGTTTCTGATTGGTCAAGGGCTGTTGGAATCTTTATTGCGCCTATTGTACTTTTACCTTCTTTGTGCAAATCAACTTCTATTCTCCCTATTTTTCCTTCTTTTTGCAGTTCTCTCATTTCAAGTTCTGCTCCTAAAAGTCCTTCTGTTTGCCCAAATAAAGCTCCGATTACATCTGGCTTTTCCAAAGTGCCTTCTGCTGAAAAACTCGCATGTATCATATATTTTATTGATACAGGGCTTATTTTTGCCATTTTTTATTTGTTTCCTTGTTTAATTTATTTGAAATCTAGGATTTCTTAGAAATATCTACAAACTTTAGACTGTTTGCGTACTCGGTCCCTAAAATAATATAGGAAGTAATGAATATGATGATAATCTAAATCAATAGATATTCCTTTAAACTTTGAAGAGAAAATGGTTTTTAAATGTTATCCATTAACTTTCTTTTCTAGAACCATAAATTTATCAATCATACCGAGGTCTTTGTATAATTGTATAAGTTTTTTGTTAATTTCCTTTTTATCCATTTCAGAATAATTCATTGTAAGCATTTTTTCGTAAGTTTGAATAGCTTTATTTTTCCTTTTATCTTTTTCATACATTTCTGCTTGTTGTTTATAGAATTCTTTTATAGCTAAAGTTATTTTGCCTCTTTCAATTATACTCGATTCTGAAATTGCCTTTTTTAATGTGATATCTGCCTTGTCATAAAATCCGCCTTTAATGTAGCATTCTGTTGCTTTAGTTAAGTAAGTGATTTTATCTTTGTCAATTAAAGAAATTTCAATTAACCTATTGTATATATCTGCTGCATCAGCGAACATATTTCTTTTCTGATAAATATCAACTAATTTTAAATAAACAAACCTCTTTACATCAATAGCAGGGTTTTCCTTTACAAATCTCGTTATGTTATCTATTTGAACATAGTCGCCTTGCCCTTTCAATTCCTTTTCTATTTCGACTTTAGTCATCTCTTTTCTTAGCATAAAAAACTGAAAAAAAAGAAGTATTTAAGGATTGTTATTAAAATCTATATACGCTTCGAAGTTATTCTAAAAACTAATCTCACAATATTAATTAAGAATTATATTTAAGTTTAGGGGAATATCCTTAGAAAAGTTGTAGTTTCTTTTTTAAAATCTTAAGAATATTTTCTAAATTTTCAAAATCTTCTAATGTATTTATCGGGCATTCGAAATTTGCATTGCTACCTGTTATAGAAACCATATATTTGTAATTTTGTTTAGGCTCTTTTTTTTCCATACATTTTAATAAATAAATGAGTTTAAAAGTTTTTATGAGAATAATACAATATATTAGAAATAAACTTTAAATTTTTAATAAGTGATAATTAAAAGTAATAAAAAATAAATTTACGCCTTTTGTTTTGTAATCTCGACACATAAACCAGCAGCAACAGTCATTCCTGCATCTCTTACAGCGAATTTTGACATGTAAGGATTGTCTTTTTGTGTTTCTAAACATAAATTTCCTTGTGGTTTGATTCTTACTCTTGCTGTTTCCCCATTCTTTAAGAAGTCTGGGCTAGCTTGAAGAACTTCCATTGTTGCAGGGTTAATCTTAGCGATTAATTCAACAAATTGACATGGAACTTGAGCTGTGTGAATATGGAATACAGGTGTGTAACCTTTAGCTAATACTGTTGGGTGATTGATTACTGTAATTATTCCTATAAATTCTTCAACAACTGGGATTGGTTTACTAGCATCACAAATAACATCCCCTCTTGCAATATCTTTCTTTCCAATTCCTCTTACACTTACTCCAACATTATCACCAGCTAATCCTTCTGGCATTGATTCATGGTGCATTTCAATTGTCTTAACTTCACCAGCAACACCTTTTCCTGTTCTTCCTGGTAATACCATAATCTTTTGTCCTGGCTTCATGATTCCTGTTTCAATCTTTCCAACTGGAACAGTTCCAATACCTGTAATTTCATAAACGTCTTGAACAGGCATTCTCATTGCTAAATTAGTAGGTAATTCAGGTGTAGGAAATAAATCAATTTGTTCTATTACAGTAGGTCCTTTATACCAAGGCATGTTTGTTGATTTCTTTGCTACATTGTCTCCTTTTTGTCCTGAAGCTGCGATGAAGCTTGTTTTTTCAACATTTACTCCAACTGTTTTTAATAGAGCAGAAACTTCTTCTTTAACCTTATTATATCTTGTTTCTTCATAATTAACTGCGTCCATCTTATTGATTATAATAGCAATATTTCTTACACCCATTGTTCTTAAAAGCCATAAGTGTTCTTTTGTTTGAGGTTCAACTCCACTTGGTGCAGCAACTACTAAGAAAGCAGCATCAGCTTGTGAAGCTCCTGTGATCATGTTTTTAACGAAGTCTCTGTGTCCTGGTGCATCAATAACAGTAACCTGGAATTTTTGAGACATAATTTTCTTATAAGCTAAATCGATTGTAACTCCTCTTTCTCTTTCTTCTTTAACTCTATCCATAACATAAGCGAATTCAAAACCTGCTTTACCAAGTTTTTCAGCTTCTTCTTTTAATTTTTTCATTTCTTGCTCAGAAACTACTCCAGAATCAAACATTAATCTTCCAACTGTAGTTGACTTTCCAGCGTCTACATGTCCTACGAAGACAACATTCATATTTGGTTTTTCTTTTGCCATAATTCTTATTAAAAAATTATATTTATAAATGTTTTGCTTTTGCAGAAATTATATTATTTCTAAGACGAGAAAATGTTTTGTTAAATTTTGCAATACGAAGCTGATTGATAGTCTACAGTTAATCCTTTTATTTTTTCTCCTGCTAGAAGAGCATTTGATTTTTCTTTAAATCCTCTTTTCATCTCGATATAGTCTGGTAATCTATTGAAAGGTTTTAATTCTAAAATTATTGGTGCTCTTTTTAAAATTTGAATGTTACTTCTTTCAATAACCTCGTCGGTGTCTAATCTTCTTAAAAGTTCTGTTCCTTTTTCATTTGTTTCTGGAACAATAAAAACAAATTTTGTTAAACTCATATTTATTTTAATGATGAGGATTTTATAATAATTATTGTGATAAATATTATAAAGAAAATTATAAAATAAAAAATAAATTTACTGATTTTCAGCAAGACCTTTTCTTTCTCTAATTCTTCTAATAATTTCTGTTGTTAAAGATTGAGGAAGTTTTTCGAATAACTGATCTGCTAAAGATGAAACTCCTCTTCCCTCTGTTGAACTTCTAAGATCATTACTCCAACCAATCATTTCTGCTACAGGTATTTTTGCTCTAACTTCTGTTTGTGAATTTTCTTGTTTAACTTCTAATAGTTGTCCTCTTTTACCACCGATTAATTTTGTAATTACGCTTAAGAATCTGTCAGGAACATCTATTGCATGGATTTGTATGGGTTCTAATAAACAAGCATCTCCTTTAAGCATAGCTTCTGTAATTGCTTCTCTAATTGCAGGATAAACTTGTGCAGGCCCTCTGTGAATTGCATCTTCATGAAGTTTAATATCTTCTAATGTTATTTTCATTTTCATACAAGCCTCTCTTGCTAATGGGCCTTTATCCATAACCATTTCAAAAGCGTCTAATACCATTTCAATAACTTCCCCAATATGAACTTCTCCTTTTGTTCCATCGAAGAAAATGTTTCCTTTGTAAATATCTCTAATTCCTTTTACTGTTTCATTATCCCAGTCAAATCTTGAGAATTTTGTTGCTAATTCTTGACTCTTTTTCTTAACTCTTCCTTCAGGGATTTCCCCATTTTGTATTGCTTCATAAACTTCATTTTCTAATGGTTCTACTTTAATGAAGAAAATATTATGTTTGTTTGGACTTCTTCCTTCTGTTTCAGGTGATTCTTTAGTTACTGTTTCTTTATATACAACTATAGGAGCAGATGTTTTTACATCAAGTCCTTTTTCTGTTTTAATTCTATTTTCAATAATTTCTAAGTGTAATTCTCCCATTCCAGAAATTAAACTTTCTCCTGTTTGTTCGTTAATTTCAACTTTAACTGATGGATCTTCTTTTCCAATTTGTTTTAAAATTTCAACTAATTTTGGTAAATCCATCATTTTCTTTACTTCAATTGATTTTGTAACTACTGGGTCAAATATATGTTTTAATTCTTCGAATGGAGTTTCTGCATCTACAGTAACTGTTTCTCCTGCTTCTCCTGTAACTCCTGAAATAGCTAAAACATTTCCAGGTCCTATTTCATCAATTTGTTCTGGCTTTACTCCGTTGTAAATAAATACCTGTTGAACTTTTTGTTCTTTATTTGCAAGATTAAGATGAACAGACATACCATTTTTAATTGTTCCTGAGAATAATCTTCCTGCTGAAATTTCTTTTCCAGAACGAGGATCTACTACGATTCTTGTGATAACAAAACCTACTTTTCCATTTGGATCACAATTCATTAAATTTTTTCCAAATTCACTATCTAAATCTCCTTTCCAGATTTTTGGAATTCTATATCTTTGAGCATCTAAAGGGTTAGGTAAATGTTTTACAGCCATATCTAAAAGAACTTCATAAAGAGGTGCATTTTTCCAAACCCATTCTTTTCTATCAGCGTCGTTCATTTCAACTAATGTGAAAATATCTTTGAATGTAATGCCTTTTTTCTTCATGAAAGGAACAGATAATGCCCAATTTTCTTTTGCACTTCCAAACGCAACGCTTCCATCAGTTATGCTGACAAGCCATTTTTCTTTAAATTCTGGTTCTGCAACCTTTACAATTAAATCATTAAAATCTTTTACAATTTTTACAAATCTTTCTTGCATACTTTCAGGAGTTAATTTCATTTCTTTGATTAATCTATCAACTTTGTTAATGAATAAAACTGGTTGAACTCTTTCTCTTAGGGCTTGCTTAATTACTGTTTCTGTTTGAGGCATTATTCCTTCAACAGCACAAACTAAAACAATTGTTCCATCAATAGCTCTCATTGCTCTTGTAACATTTCCAGAGAAATCTACATGCCCTGGAGTATCAATCAAATTGATTAAGTATTCTTCACCTTGAAAGCTGTGAACCATTGAGACATTTGCAGCATCTACTGTCATTAATCTTTCTTGTTCATCTAAATGTTGCCATGTTGCCATTCCTTCGTCGAGGTTTCCTGCATTCTTTGTAGCCATATAACCTGATGCGGCTAAAAGATTATCTGTAAGAGCGGTTTTACCGTGATGAATATGTGCACTTGTAGCTATGTTTCTAATATTTTTCTGACTAGAAGTAAGTCTTTGTAACTTCTGTAATTGTGTTTCTTTTTCTGCCATTGTCTTATAATTAAGTTTAAGAAAAATAGTTTTTAAATGTTATTGAAAAATAAATTACAAGAAATTGTAATCTGCTTCTATTCTGACTCTCTTTAAAAAGTGATAAATCTCTCTTTTTTCTGAACTTTGTAAAACAATCCCCTCACAAATAGGTTTTGGGTTTTGTGAACCTGTTAAAGGATATACTATTTCTTTTTTTAGTTGTATCACTAATTTAGAATTTTTAGTTTTATAATTTGAAGTAGACATTTGATGAATTAAACCATCTGGCTTAAGTTCTCCTTCAATATCCAGACCTGTAAATAAAAATATTGTTCCTAAAAAATGTTCTAAATCATTGCATTTATCTAATGTATAATAAGGAATAAGGCTTCTTAAATTAAATTTCCTAATTTCTTTAGTCATACAACTTTTTGTTAATAAGACATTAAAAGAATTATTGTGCTATTTTATCTAGCTGAATCTGCTTGTTTCTCTGATTCATTCTTTTTCTTCATTGCAAAACTTTCACTGTTATTATCTGCTGCAAGCATAATTTCTTCTGCAAGTGCTTCTGCAAGAACTTTCTTTTTATTGAAGGCTTTATCTGATGCTCCCTGAGTTATCCATCTTAATGATAAACTTACTCTTCTTATAGGCGCAACATCAACTGCTTGAGGATATCTTGCTCCGCCATATTCAATGACTGTAATTTCATCTCTTGGAGAAGAATTTTCTATTGCTCTTACAAGAACTTCGACTGGATTCTTTTGTGTTCTTTTCTCAATTATTTCAAATGCTTTAAGAACAGTAGCCATATTCTTAGAATATTTTCCTGTTGAGATTCCTAAAATTATTTTATGTTTTTTTCCTCTGTGCCCTGAAACACCAATTCTATTCATTAATCTTTCAACAATATTAACTTTTACTTGTCCACCTTTCTGAACATTTCTTCCATGACTTTTAACAATTAATTTTGGTTGTAAGTTTATTATTGGTTTTAGTCCAGGATCTTTTACTTCAATTTCAGAAATGTCATATAAATTGAATATTTTAAAATTGTAAATATTTTTTTCTGTCATTTTATCTTCTACCTTTCTCTATTTTACCATGAACTAATCTTTCTAAGGGTTGATCATTTACTTGAATAACTTGGAATCTAACACCCGGAATATCTCCTTTACTTCTTCCCTGTTTTCCACCAATTCTTTGAATTAAAACTTCGTCGTGTTCATCTAAAAATCTTTGTGCTAAATTACCTGGAATAAATGCAGTAACTGATTTTCCATTCTTAGTTAACTGAACCTTGCAACATTTTCTCATTGCTGAATTTGGCTGTTTAGCTTCTTTTTGAACTTTTTGAAGAACAATAGCCTTTGCTTGATTTGCACCTTCTAATGGATCAGCTTTAGCGTATAGATTAAGAGTTTTCGCAATAAAATTTTTATCTTTCCATCTAGAATTTTTTCTAGTCTTCATTAATTTTTTTGCGTTATTCAAACCCATATCTATTGTTGAGAAAATTGATTTATAAAACTTTCCGATGACATTATACTATCTTTAAATCCTTACCAAAATAGTCTTCAACTATTTTTTGTAATTCAATAAGTCTTTTTTTATCTCTTCCTATTAATGCTGCTTTACTCTGATTTCCTGCTGTTAATATCATCTCATTTCCTTTTACTTCTAAACTTTTGAATGTTACTGGATAAACAATGTTTTCAATGAACCTTTTGACGTCGTAAATTCCTTTTGGGGCTGGAATGACTTTTGCTCTTTTTCCTATTATTTCACTAATCCTTCTTATGTTTCTTCCTTCTTCACCTATTGCTTTATTTATCAATTCTTTTGGAACACAGAAAATTATTCCTCTATTATATTCAAAACAAAATCTTGTATTAATTTTTGTTACTTGACTAAATAGATTTAAGTGCCTTAAATCCTGCATGTTAATAGTATTCACCATTTTGTAAAGTTTGAAGAATGATTTATTTTATAAAGTTATTGTTTAATTTTAAAGAGTGAATTTTAATAGAAATAGGGTTTAGCTAACAAGTTTAATTTTTCAAATCTTTTTTCTATATTTTCTTTATATTCTCTTATTTTATCTAAATGAGAATATTCTTCGTCGACAATTTTTGATATATCTTTTGTTTCTTCAATAATATCTTCTATTATTCCGCCCTTCTTTGCATAATGTCTTCTTTCAATAATTGACCATTTTGCAGCAGGATCTAAGATATCTAGTCCGGTTTGTATACCCTTATCTAAATCTGCCATTCTAACTAAAAATCCAATTAGTTTTGTAATTTCTATTTCTCCTTGAAGTTTTATTGTTGATTCAATATTTGTCATAGTTTTTATTTGAATTAATTTATTTAAAATAATTACCACTTAGAATTATTTGTTTGTCTCTTCTACAACTTCACTACTTGCTGTTTTCTTTTCAGATTCTTTTTTTGTTAAAGGACCAATAACTCTTACAAGTAATCCTGGAAGTCCTGTTCCTACTGGAACTGGTTGATTAAGCATTATGTTTTCTATTACACTAATTAACTTATCTTTGCTTCCTTTTATTGTTGCATTAATAAATTGTTTACCTGGTGTTTCGAATGTTGCTCTTGCAAGGATTGAAGATTTCTGTGAAATAATTCCCATTCTTGTAACTCCTTTAACATCTCCTGTGTTAGTCATAGCGTCGGAAACTAATTTCAAGTGTCTTTCATTAATATCTAAACCCTGAGTGTTAATAACATTGTAAATTTCATCCATAATTAATTGTCTTGCAACTTCTATTCCGAATACATCTGCCATTTCATAAAAGTCATTAGAGACAATCTTGTCTTTATCAACTTCTTTCATTTCAATCATCTTCTTTATGTTTGTTCCAAGAGTCATGATAACAAAATTGCTATCTTTCTTTACAAGAAGAATTTGTTTAACTCCTTTAACACCAGAAATTATTGTTTTCTTTAACTTTTCTTTAAGTTGATAAATTTCTTTGAATGTAAACTCTGAGGCATTTAATGTTATTGAATCTTCTTTTTCTTTTGCTTTGAATCCTAAATCATTTAATCTTTCAACAACTGTTTTAATTGAACTGTGAGTTTGTCTTAATCCATTCTTATCAATCTTAATCTCAATTGTTTTGTTACTGAAATTTAAGCTTACTTCAGAAGCTATTTCTTTTAATGTAACTTCTTTTATTTTTTCAGCTAATGTTTTAGCATCTTTTTCATTGTTGAATTCTTTATTGAGATAAATTTCCATCTTAGGTGAAGAAGGTTTCTTTCTAGCGTCGAAGATTTCAATTAAACGAGGAAGACCCATTGTGACCTGCATTTCTTGAACTCCTGCGAAGTGGAATACATTAAGTGCCATCTGTGTTGAAGGTTCTCCGAAAGATTGAGCTGTTACGATACCAATTGATTCTCCTGGAACAATTTCTTGTTTAAGATGAAGTCTTGAAACATCTAATCCATCATCTCCGTATTTGTATTGTATAATATTATTATTACTATCTCTAACTGTTCCATCATATTCTATTCTTAAATCTTGAAGAGCATTTGCTAATCTTCTATATAAGTATCCTGATTTAGGTGTTCTTAATGCTGTATCCATAAGTGAATCTCTTCCTGTAACTGCTCCAAAGAAAAATTCATCAGGGCGAAGACCTCTTATGTATGGGCTTCTAATAAATCCTCTTGCTTTTGGCGATAAATCTCCTTTTTTGAAGAAAGATAATGTTCTTTGATCATATCCTAAGTCAATTCTCCTTCCCCATAAAGCCTGTTGACCTACGCAAGAAGCCATCTGTGTAATGTTAAGTATATTTCCACCACCACCAGATTGAATCATATCATTAACTGGATTCTCTTTAGGGAAATCTCTTTTAACAATTTCTCCTATTTTTGTTCTAACTTCATTTAAAGTTTGAAGTATTCTAATTTCTCTTGATTCCTCTTCTGTTTTTCCAGGAATTCTTTCTAAGTCTCCTTTATTGTATTGTTCAATTATTTCTTCTGTTCTCTTTTCTGCTTTTTTGATTATTTCTTCACCAGCGTCTATAACACTTTGGTCTAAATCTAGGTCTTCAACTGAAATAGTTATTCCTCTGTCTGAAACAAATTTTATTCCAAGATTGAAAACTTTCTTTATTATATCGAATGTTTTACTTGTTCCAACTTCTTTTTCAAGAACTTTAATTAATTCTCCCTCTTCATTACCGAAAAGAGTTTTGTTTAACTTTCCTTTTATAACTTCCCCATTCTTAATTTCAACTGAATCATTTGAGAAATTAACTTTTGGAATTATTGCTGAGAAAATTTCTTTTCCAGAAATCATCTTTTTTGATATTTGATGTTCTATTCCAGCATTGAATAAAAGTTGATTTGCATATTCTTTTGATATTTCTGATTCTCCAAGAAGATAATTTCCTGTTATTGCATCACCAATACATCCAATTACATTTGTATTATTCTTTGGTGTGAATAAGTTTCTTTTTACATCTAAAAGTATTTTTGCTTCTGCTCTTGCTTCTTCTGTTTGTGGCGAGTGGATATTCATTTCATCTCCATCATAATCGGCGTTGTATGGAGCAGCTGCAGCAGGGTGTAATCTGAATGTTCTACCTGGAAGAACACGAACATAATGAGCCATTAAACTTCCTCTGTGAAGTGATGGGTGACGATTGAATAAAACAATATCTCCGTCTTGTAAATGTCTTTCAACTTTGTAACCTGGTATTATTTCATTGATTATTTCTTCTTTAAGTTCAGAAGTTATCTTTTTTCTTTTTCCATCTGGTCTAATAATATAATTTGCTCCAGGATATTCTTCTCCTTTTTCAATTAATTTTTTCAACTTTCCAATATTTAAATCAGTAACTCCTTCTGCAACAGTAACTACTCTTGCAATTTCAAAAGGAACACCAACTTCATTGATTCCAATATGTGGGTCTGGTGAAATAACTGTTCTTCCAGAATAATTAACTCTTTTACCTGCTAAGTTCTTTCTAATTCTTCCTTCTTTACCTTTTATTCTTTCCATAATTGTTTTCAATGGTTGTCCGCTTCTGTGTCTTGCAGGAGGGATTTTAGCGACGCTGTTATCAAAGAATGTTGTAACATGGAATTGTAATAAGTCCCATAAGTCTTCAATAATAACTTCAGGAGCTCCAGCATTAAGGTTTTCCCATAATCTTTGGTTTGCTCTAATTATATCAGAAAGTTTGTGAGTTAAATCATCTTCACTTCTTTCTCCTGATTCAAGAATAATTGAAGGACGTATTGTTACAGGAGGAACAAGTAACATTGTTAAAATTGCCCATTCAGGACGACATGTTGCTGTATTAATTCCAATTTTCTTTAATTCTTCATTTGGGATATTATTAAGAATTTCTCTTATTTCTGTTGGGAATAATCTTGTTTTTCCAATAAAGAAACTTGTTGGCTTGTCAAGTTTAACTTTTTCATGAAGAGCTCCACAATAAGGACACTTCTTTGCATCTTTTGCTTTCTTTGCTCTTTCACTTGGTGAATATTTATCCATATCCTTTTCAGCAATTAATAATTTTCCACAATCTTTACAGAAACATCTTAATCCTAGTTCAATTAAAGGAATATATTTCAAATGCATTATAGGACGAGCTAAATCAATACTTCCTGGATGTCCTAAACATTCTTTTAATCTTCCACCACAAGTTCTACATCTGACTCCTGGATCAATAGCACCAAGTCTTAAATCCATAAGTCCTCCATCTACAGGATAACCGTCGATGTTGTATAATTCTGGTGTGACTATCTTTGCAACTGAAATCTTTTTTATTTCTTCTGGGCTAAGTAAAGAGAATCTAATCTCATTTACACTTTTTCTTATTGGTTTGCTTTCTATTGTCATTTGAACGACACCTCCGGTTTCTTTACAGTCATTTTCCCACTAAATTTGTTATTATTTGTTATCATTTTATTTACTCGTATTTATTCTTTAATCCAAATGTTGTGTGGATATGTAAACCTTGCAATTCTTCAAGTAATAACTTGAATGCATAAGACATTTCAACTGGTTCAATGTCTTCGCTGTTACACAATGGACAAGATAATTTATTTGTTATAGTATCATCAACTCCAATGCTTCCACATTTCATACAGATTGGAAGAACAACTTTATCTGAATCATATCTTTCTTTCAATAATAATGAAGCTCCATGAGCAACTAATGCTTCCTGTTCCATTTCTCCTAATCTTAATGCTCCTCCTCTTGATCTTCCTTCAATTGGTTGTCTTGTTAACAAAGCAACTTTTCCAGAGGCTCTTCCATGCATCTTATTTCCTACCATATACTTCAATTTCAAGTAATATAAATTTCCAACGAATATTTTTACAGCCATTCTCTTTCCTGTTATTCCATTGTACATTGTTTCTTTTCCATCAAATCTAAATCCTAAATTCTTTAAGTGTTCTTCAAGTTGAGCTTTTCCAACTCCTGAGAAAGATGTTGCATCAATTGGTTCTCCACTTAAACTTGCAACTTTTCCAGCAAGTAATTCTAATAAATATCCAACTGTCATTCTACTTGGTAAACCATGTGGATTGAATATAACATCAGGATGAATTCCTCTTGCTGTGAAAGGTATATCTTCTTGAGGAACAATCATACCAACAACTCCTTTCTGACCGTGTGAAGTTGCAAACTTATCTCCAAGTTCAGGGATTCTTTGATCTCTTGTTCTTATTTGGATTATTTTATTCCCTTCTGAATCTTCTGTTATGAAAACAGAATCAACTGTTCCAGACTCTTCTTGTCTCATTGTTACGCTTGATTCTTTCTTTGTTCTAACTGAAATTTCTCTTTGTTCTGATAAGAATTTAGGAGGAGATACTTTACCAATCATAACTTCACCCTCACCAACATGTGCTTCAGGATAAACTATTCCGTCTTGTTCAAGGTGTTTGTAACTTGCTTCTGTTTTATATCCAGATGCATCTTTATCTGGAATTACAATTTCATCCTTTAATCCACCAGCATAATTCATTTCAAGAGCAGAATAAGGACGGAAGTAGAAACTTCTTCCAACTCCTCTTTCAACACTTCCTTTATTTAATACTAAAGCATCTTCCATATTATATCCCTCATAAGTCATTACCGCAACAACTAAGTTTTGTCCTGCAGGATAAGTATTCAATGTATCATAAACAAAACTTCTTACAAGTGGTTTTTGTGGATATTGTAATATTGAAACATCTGTATCTAATCTACATAAATAATTTGCAGCATAAATTCCTAATGCTTGTTTCTGAGTTTTACTTCCTCTGTTAAGTCTCGAACTCTGATCATGATTTCCATAAGGAACTAAACTAGTAATAATACCAAATAAATCTATACTATCTATTTCTAAGTGAGTATGTTCTGGAGTTAATTCTTCTTCATATAAAGAAACTAAAGCATTTTCTTCTTCAGCAGCGTCGACATATTCTATTATGCCCTTTGCTAATAAATCATTCCAACCAAGTTCTCCTTGTTCTACTTGAACTTTATGTTCATTCTTTAATCTTGATAATCCATTATCTGCAATTACTAAAGGTCTTAAAACTCTCCCTGGTTCTGTTGAAATTAAAACAATTCCATATCTCATGTCATTTCTAACACTCATTTCAATTGGAAGTTCTCCTGCTCTTCTTTTCTCTCTCATCTTTTTAACAAAAGAATCTGCATCTTTGACCCCCCCAATAAATCTTCCATTAAAGAAAACATCAACACTTTCGTTTCCTTCTATATCTATACCTAAATTTTCTAAATCCTTTAAGAATTTTTGATTATCTAAAACAACTCTTGTTGAAATTCTACTTAATATTGCAAGATTTTTTCTTAATCCAATCTCTGTTCCTTCTGGTGTTTCAATAGGACAGAATCTTCCGTAGTGAGTTGGATGTAATGTTCTTGCTAAGAAATTTTCTTGATCTGAAGGAAGCATACTAGCAACTCTTTGTAATTGAGAGATCATAGCTAAATAATTTGTTTTATCCATATTCTGAGTAACCCCTGCTCTTTCTCCTGTCCAACTTCCTGTTGCTATAGCAGATTCTACTCTGTGTGAGAATAATGTTGATTTAGCAATTACTCTTAATGAAAAGAATTTTTTTCTCTTTGTTGATTTTTGAATTGAATATTGAATATCTCTAATTAAAATTCCTAAATTAACTTTGAACAAATTTGCAAGTAAATCTCCTGATAATCTAACTCTTTTATTTGAATAATGATCCTTATCTGTTCTTAATTTGGGGTTGTCTTTCGCAATTAAAAATTGTTTTATTAATTTACAAATTGTAACTGCTTTAGTCATTCTATCTTCTTTATTTTGTCCTATGTGTGGAAGTAAATAAGAATCTATTCTTTGTTTTACCCTATCTAAAATTTCTTTTTTTGTTCCTTGTAATCCTGTTTTTTCTGCAATATACATCATTGCATCTTCTTTTGTTGCAAGATTAACAAATTCGTACAAGTTAACAATAACGCTATCTGTTTCTTTTCCAATATACTTTGCCATATCAGATTCTTTTACTAACCCTAATGCTTTTAACATCACAACTGCAGGAAGATCTTTGAATCTGCTGAAAGATAAGTCGATTAATCCTTCTTTACTCTCAGTGATTGTTATTGGGATTCTGTAAGTTCCTTTTAATGAGAATAATCTTAATTTTAAATTCCCTTTGCTGTCATTTTCAATGAAAGGTTGGTTTTCAGCTAAATCTTCTGCCATAGTCATAACTCTTTCATTTCCATTAACAATGAAATATCCACCAGCATCTAAAGGATCATTATAATTTTCTGTTAATTGTTCAGGAGTCATACCATGTGTATTACATATTTTACTTTTAACCATTACAGGTATTTTTCCAATTTCCACAATATCAGAATCAACTTGGTCACCTTTTTTTATTGTTATTTCTAAAGTAATTGGTGCAGAATATGTTAGATTTCTTAATCTTGCTTCGTAAGGGTAAACTAAAGAGGAACTTCCATCAGCCTCGATTATTTTTGGTTTTTCAACTCTTATTTTCCCTAATGTGATTTCAAATTCATCACTTTCTAAATCTCTTGAAACTTCATCAACAATTTCTTGCATTCTAAATTCAATAAAGTCATTAAAAGAAGTAATATTTGATTCAACTAATGAATGTCCTTCCAAATATTTTTTGATTATTAAGTGATTATCTTTTTTCATTTTTATACAACAACCCTATGATATACTCCTGTTTTTCTTTCTATTTTTATAATATCACCGACGACACTTCCCTCTGGAAGTCCTGTATCTGTTGATAAAATTTTTGGTAATTGTGCTTTAGAAATATTTTTACTTTTTAAGAACTCTTCCGACTCTTTTTCATTTAGTTTTATGTGTTTTGGATGAAGAATATGCATTTTTAAGAGGTTTTTATTTATAATAATCTGTTAAAGATAGGACTATAACTTTAACAACTATGGAATAATAAAAAGTAACAAAAATTAGTTTAAAAACCTTTGTATTTTGGTGGTTTTTAGATGTTTACTTTACACATAAAACTTTAGATTTTGTGATTTCAAGCAATTTTCTTGGATTTATTGCAAAAACAGTGTTTGGAGTGCCTGCTGCACAGTAAATTTCATTAAATTTTAGCAAATCTTCATCTAAAAATAAGGTCAAATGATTATCATGTCCAAAAGGAGGAATTCCCCCAATTGGGAAGCCAATATATTCTTTTATTTCATTTCCATTTGTTTTTTCAAGTTTTTCCTGTATTTCTTGTTCTATTTTTTGCTCATTAACACTATTTACACCAGAAGTAATAACCATAATGAATTTTCTTGATTGTGTTTTGAAAACAATCGACTTCCCTATTTGTGCAACATCTATTTTTAAACAATTTGCTGCTTGTTGAGAAGTCTTAGTGCTTTCTTCAAATGTGATTATATCTACCTTTAGTTTTAATCTTTCAAGAATTTTCTTAAATTTTTCAGAAGACCTTTCCATTGAAGACAAGTTTATTTTTAATAATATAATATGAATGGCCTCGAGGGGATTTGAACCCCCGACACCTGGATTAAAAGTCCAGTGCTCTAACCAGGCTGAGCTACGAAGCCATCACTAATCTCATAGATATTTTGCATTTAAAAATTATTTGATTTCAAGAAAGATTAATATCTCTTTTCTGCAAGATCATACATACGCACAAAGGGAAATGAAACAGGATTATGCTTTGTTGCATCAACTGTCTTTTGGAATGTTTTATTCTCAAGGGTTAATCTTGTGGTGTTTAGTGTTGGATAATCTTTTATTATCTGATTGTGTTTTTCTATGTGTTTTTGAAAATCATTATACACTTTTCCGTTTAAAAAAGAAGCAATTGCATACATAAAGATTGCTGGGACTATAAAATCTGATTTTTTCATAATCTCTTTGTGTTAATTCCCTTTTTAAGAATTATGGTTTTAAAATTATAAGAATTCATTTAATCTACTTTCAAGTTCTTCGCTGTCCATTGCACCAACAAAGTTTTCAATTGGTTTTCCATCTTTGAATAATATAAAATTAGGAATTGAACTCACATTAAATTTTCTTGCTAATTGTTCGTTGTCTCCAACATTAACTTTTCCGAATTTCATTTTTCCGTCAAATATTTCACTAACTTCCTCTACAATTGGTGTCATCATAACACAAGGCATACACCATTCTGCAAAAAAATCAATAAAAACTAATCCTTTTTTTGTAAAATCATCAAAATCTTTTGAACTTAATTCTGTTACTTTTTCTTTGTTTGTCATCTTAATAACCATATTAAACTATTTATAAAAGTTATGTAGTTACTTTCTTCGATGTCTTTTAGGGCCCATATCAAATTCTTCTAAACTAAGTCTTGCTAAAAGAGTTTTGCCTGCGTTCTTTGTTTCTTCAGGAGCTTTTTTAATCATTTCTTTAATATACTTCTCGCATTTTCCTAAATCATTATTCCAATAACTGATATTTATCAACCATGCATAAGAAGTGATCATTGCACCTGTATGTCCTAAATCTACTAAAATTTCAAAAGCTTTCTTTGCTCGGTCTAAATTTCCAGATTTAATATAAACTTCTCCTTTTTTTACTGCTGCATCTAAAAATTCTAAATATCCTTTTGGTTTGTTTATTGGAGATGAATCACAATAATTCATTATAATCGAATCTAAATTTTCCATTTCCTCTCTAGATATATATTGTTTTTCTGGTTGAGGATATATAACAATGTTAATTGGTTTTACTTCTGGAATTTTTTCTTGGTGATTTTTTGTTTCTTGTGTTTTTTCTTTGTCTATTTTTGCCATTCTATAAACTCTTAATAACACTATTTAAACATTACTTTCAGAAAACCATTTTGTTTAAAAATGAATTATAGTTCAAAGGTAAGAAGAAGATGGAAATAAAATTAGCTGGTTTTAATGTTGATAAAGATGCAATAGATGAATTAAAAAATATTTTATCTCATGACAATTTATCTGAAAAAGACCGATTAACTGCGTATGGGATTTTATTAAATTTAACTCCTGAAACAATTGCTGCTTCATATGCAAGAATTTCAAGAGACCCAAGAACTATTCCCGAACTAAGAGCAGATTCAAGAGCAGATATAGAAAAATCTAGAAAATCAAACCAAGCAATAATTTTTACAATGGGGCATAAATCTATTGCAGAACATGCAATATTTAATTTTGATATTATGGGGGTTTCTAGAAGAGCTGTTGAGGCAATAGAACAGAATAGACTTGATTCTTACACTGAGAAATCGCAAAGGTATATTACAATGGATGGAGATGTTGTTCTTCCAAAAGAAATTCAAGGCACTAAATTTGAACAAATGTTTTTAGAATTAATTGATTTACAAAATGGGTTTTATAAAAAGAATCTTGAAAAAATAATAGATTGGCATCATGGACAAGATTATTCTTCTATGTATTTAACTGTTGGAGCAAAAGATGCGGAGAAACAAAAAGGTACAAGAGAAGGATTAGGAAAAGAAGATGCTAGATATTCTCTTAGTCTTGCAACTCAAGTTCAGTTAGGAATGACTGTTTCAGCTAGGACTCTTGAAACTCTTATTACTAGATTAAGAAGTACGAATAATGAAGAACTAAAAGAAATTGGAGAAAGGCTTTTCAATGAAGTTGATGGGATTGCTCCGTCTGTAATTAGATATACTAATCCTGTAGATTATTTTGTAAAAACAAGAGAAGAATTAAGAGATTTTGTTTTAGAAAAAATAAAAAAATATAAAATTAATAGTTCAATAATTAGTTCTAAAAGAGTGAATTTATTTACTGGACTTAAAAGAGATGATTCAATTATGGCTGGATTAATTTTTTCAGCAAGTGATTTACCTTATGATTCTTGTCTTGAGTTAATTAAAGTAATGAATGATGAAGATAAAGTTAAATTATTAGATCAAACAATAAAATATCAAGAAAAGCATGACCCATTATTAAGGGAATATGAGCTTGGAGATAGAATTGCTGAAATGACAATGAGCTCTTCTGCATTTGCCCAGATAAAAAGACATAGAATGGATACCTTAATTTCTCAACAATATTCTCCTTTTTTAGGATTAACTATTCCAAAATCTATTTCAGAAGTCGGATTAGACGGAGAGTTAAAGGAAATTGTGGGAAAGTCAAATCAACTTCATGATTACTTAATCAAAGAGGGGCACACAAAATATATTGCAGAATGTATGTTAACAAATGCAAATAGAAGAAGAGTCTTATTTGATGCAAACAACAGACAAGCACATGCCTTTTGTATGGAAAGAGAAAATCTTGCTGCACAATGGGATATAAGAGCAACTGCAAATGAATATCATCAATTAATTGCGGGGGCTGAAGATTCTGCATTTACTTTAAGAGCTTTATGCGGAAAACATGAATTTGATGAAGTAAAAAATGAATTGTTAGGAATATAAAATGCAAAAAAGAGGAAAACTCTGTGCAATTGAAGGAACAGATGCTTCAGGAAAAAACACTCAAACAATTAAACTTTGTGATAGGTTAAATGCTACTAATATCCTTTGTGCAAGAGATACTTTTCCAAGATATAATTCTCCTACTGGAAAAATTGTTGGTGGGCCTGTTTTGGGAAAATCAGAAATCTGTCCCAGTTTTTTTCTAAATGGTGCTGGAAATATTCCTGCAAGTGTTGCATCTCTTTATTATGCTGCTGACAGATTATTTAATCTTCCAGTATTAGAATCTTTGTTAAGGACAAATGATATTCTTGTATTGGATAGATATGTTGAATCAAACATGGGGCATCAAGGTGGAAAAATAAGAAATCCAGAAGAAAGATTAAATTTTTTTAAAAAACTTGAAAATTTAGAATATGGTTGGTGTGGTTTACCAAGACCAGATTTTACAATCTTTCTTTATATGCCATTTCAAAAAGGAATAGAGTTAAAATCTCAGATGGGTGTACAAAAAGATGAAGTAGAAAAAGATGAAGTTTATTTAAGAAATTCTGAAGAATCTTTTTTACAACTTGCTAAACTTTATAATTGGAAACAAATCAATTGCGTTGAAAATAATAATCTTAGAACAAAAGAAGATATTCACGAAGAAGTTTATAATTTTGTAAAACAACAATTAGAACAAAAAGCATTAATTTAAAATTAATTTTGTAAGTTTAATTTTTGTGTTTCTATTTTTGCAACTTCCTCTAATCCAGAAACTCTTATAAAACCATAATTTTCATTAGACTGATTATATTCTGCATTTACCAAATAAATAAGTGTATTCGGTGATTTTTCTTTTATGTTTATAGCATTTTTTAAATGGTCTTCTACAAATATTCTTAAATTTAATCTTTTGGCAACATCGCCCTTTGAAGCAGAAAATATAATATTTTCATAAGGAATTTTATCTTGTTTAATTCTATGAACTGTGTCTTCTTGTCCATTGAAGAAAGTCCCTCTTGCTGTTACAAGAGAAATATCATAAAATTTAGATAAAATATTAACTGCTTCTACTGCTCCTGGAATTAAAGGAATCCAAAGATAAGGTCTTTTACTTGCAAATTCAATTACATATTCTATTTCTTTTTCTTTTGAGAGTCCTGCAGAATATTCTGATTTAACAGAAACAATGCCTTTACTTAACAAGAATTCATCATAGGGGTTACCATAATTATATGTTACTCCGTCAAGGTCTACTCCTATTTTCGGTTTAATTATCATAAAAAATCTTTAATTCTCTGCTTTTTAATGATTGTTGTGAAAAATATTAGAATTTTATAAGATTTTCCTTAATAAATCTAAAGAAATCTTTGACCAATTTTCAACTTTACAATCAATTGAATTACACAACTCTTCTAATCCAATTATATTTTTTGATTCAACAATCTGTCCTTCATTTCCCTTTGGGTTTACCATCTCTGCATCAGTATCAATTAAATAAAGAATTCCAAAATGAACTTTACCAACACTGTCTGTCTCGTCGTTAATATAACCTATTGTATTAATACTTTTGATTTTACCAGGTATTTCTAATTCTTCTAATGTCACCTCTCTGATCATACTGGTTCTAATTGGATTTTCTGTAGTTGTATCTGAATATTCAATATGTCCTCCAAAACCCCAAGACCATTTTCCTTGTAATCTTTTTTCATTATAATCTTGATCTTTTATTGCTCTCTTATAAGCAAAAACCTTTTTATTAGAAATATTAGCTACAATTGCATATCCTATTGGTTGTTTGTAATCATTACTTAATTCTGCATTGCCTAGAGGGTGATTTTCTGGTTCTATTGTAGAACCTCTTCTCATAACTTCTAAATTTTTTAAAATAATTGCTTCATAATCTTCAATTTCTATATCCCTAAATCCTTGAAAAATTCCATTTTTAAAAAGATGTTTTCTATTTACTACATATATTTGTTGATTTGGGTTTCCCATTTTATCTAACCTCCTCCACATCCGCCTGTTGAAGTTTTACATTTTGGACATTTAGAACAACTTCCATCAGAAACCATCATACTTCCACATACTTCACAAGTTTTACCTGTTAATCTTCCCTTGATTCCTTCTGGATGAAGAGTTTCTTTTCCCCATACTCTTGTGTCTTTTATTTTTTCAATTGTTTCCCTAGTATCTAATCCTATTTCTCTATCACACCAAAAGTTATCTCCTGATATCTTTCCTATTGTTTCTTCTAAACTTGGGACACCAGGATACATATTTTCTCCTTCGACAGTTGGGATCATATGCAACATTGGGACTTTTTGATATATTCTTAATTCTTCGGGTAAAGGTCTCATTTCTGGTTCTTTAGGAACAAAAGAAATATCTCCTAAATAATGAGCACTTATCCATTTTCTTAAAAATTCTTCTTGGCTTGATACCATTTTTATAAAAGGATGATTAGTAACTCCTGCAATTTGTGATTGTCCAGCTTTGTCTAACATTTCTAGAGCATCTTTTAATGGAAGACCTAATTGTAATTCTTTTGAAAATTGCATAGCTAACATATTAATTAATCTATTAACATCTGTTCCTCTTTGTAATGAATCTAAAAATATTTCTCCTAACCTTCCGTCGTTGTATTCACCTGTTCTAATAAAGTAGCTAACTCCTCCAATTTTTACTTTTTCGGTTATTCCTGGTCTTGGATTTGGAAGGAGTTCTATTTCTCCTCTTACAAGATTTACTAATTTACTATCTTTTTTTGTTGAAAGAGGTTGTGCTGCTTTACATCCATCTCTATAAATTGCAACAGCTTTAACCCCTAATTTCCAAGATTGATAAAACATATTTTCAATTTCTTCTACACTTGTTGTTGCGGGACAGTTTACTGTTTTTGAAATAGCACCAGATAAATGAGGTTGAATTGCCCCGAGCATTTTAATATGTGCTATTGGTTCTATAGATCTTGTTCCATTTCCAGAAACAACTGCACAATCAAATATTGGAAGATCTTCTTTGTTTAAATCAGAACATCCTTCTACATGTCCTTTAGCATCAATATAACTTTTTATTTTTTCAATTTTTTCTTGAGAATATCCTTTTTTTTCTAAGGCTAAAGGAACAGTTTCATTAATAATAGTCATATTACTTCCTCCTGAAAGTTCCTTATATTTTTTTAATGCTAATTCAGGTTCACAACCTGTTGTATCACACCCCATCAAGAAACCTATGGTCCCTGTTGGAGCTAAGACAGTTGCTTGTGCATTTCTATATCCATATTTCTTTCCTCTTTCTAATGCTTCTTCCCAAATTTTATTAGTTTTATCGACGATTGCCTCTAAACCATTAATTTTTGGAAGTTGTTTTGCAGCTTTTTTGTGCATTTCTATTACTTCTAACATTGAATCTTTATTCTTTTCATATTCTTGAAAAGGACCTAATTTTTCTGATAATCTTGTTGATTGAAGATATGCTTCTGCTGTCATCATAGATGTCACAGCTGCTGCAAAATCTCTTGCTTCGTCAGAATCATAAGGCAGACCTAAAGACATTATATATGCACCAAGATTTGCATATCCTAATCCTAAAGGCCTATAGCTATGACTATTCCATGCAATTTCTTCAGTAGGATAAGAGAATTCAGAAACAAAAATATCTTGAGCAATAATGCTTGTATCTACTGATTTTAAAAATGAATCAATATCAAAGCTTCCGTCAGGTAATCTAAATCTTAGTAAGTTTTGAGATGCTAAATTACAAGAAGTATTTTGTAAGAAATTAAATTCTGAACAAGGATTTGTTGCCCAGATTACTCCTGAATTTTTGCAAGTATTTGCTATATTTATAGTATCATGATATTGAACATTAGGATCACCACATTCATGATTTGCGAAAGCTAACATTTTTGCTAATTTTCTTGCGGAGATTGTTTTTGCAATTTTTCCGTCAGTAACTCTTATTAAATCATAATCTGTATTTTCCTCATAAGCTTTCCAGAATTTATCATCTATTCTTATATTTATATTTGCATTTTGTCCTTTTAAGTCTTGTATTGTATGACCCTCCCAATTGCCTGGACTTCCAGCTTCAATTAATGCTCTTGCTTTTGTTTCAGAAATGTATTTGTATCTTATCCATTCTTCTGCATCAGGATGCCAAATTGCTAAACTTTGATTTGTTGCAGCTCTTCTTGTTATCCCCCCTGATTTTATCACTGAACCTGTAGCATCTTGAATACCTGTGAATTTTAAAGTGCCAGAAGAAATTCCTCCCCCAGAAATAGGTTCACCTGCAGATCTAACCTGGCTCCAATCTCCACCAATTCCACTTCCCCCTTTGAATATTCTTGAACTTAACGTTGCTCCAACATAAGTCATATCTTCAATTGAATCTTCAGGAGAAATAATAAAACAAGCAGAACCTTGTGGATGAGCATAATAATTTTCTACTGGAGTAATTTTATTATCTTTTACATAAAATCCATCTCTTTTTTGGTTTATGCCATAACTATCTAATCCAACATTAAACCAAACAGGAGAATTAAAAGCACTATATTGTCCAATTGTTAAAGCTGCTAACTCTTGTTCAAAAATCTCTGAATTTTGTTGATCAAAATATCCTTGTTCTATTCCCCATTTTGCAGTAGCTTTTGCAACTCTTCCTGCTAATTGTCTTATATCTGTTTCTCTACCTCCTTCAACAGGAACACCTTTTCTTCTAAAATATTTTGTTGCAGCAGTGTTTGCAGCATGTCCACTCCACCAACTAGGGAATATACAATTTGGAATTTTTTCCTTAACTATTCCTTTATCGTCTGTTATTGAAATTTCTCTTGGAGAATAATCAATAAGTTTATTTGGATCAGTATAAACATCTCCATAAGGTGCAGAAAAATATTTCTCAATTGTTAAACTCTCTCCCATATTATAATTTCTTAATCTCCTGTTTAAAATCATTTATATCTTGAAAATCTCTATATACTGATGCAAATCTTATGTAAGCAACATTATCTATTTTTTTCATTTTTTTCATTACCATTTCTCCAATCTCTGAAGTTTTAGTTTCTTTTTTGCCTTTTTTTCTTATTTGTTCTTCAATCTCACTAATCATCTTGTCTATTTTTTCTTTTGAAATTGGGCGTTTTTCAAAAGCTCTGTGAATTCCACCTTCAAGTTTTTGCCTATCAAATTTTTCTCTTCTCCCATCTTTTTTTATTATGTAAATATCTTCCTGGGAAATTGTTTCATAAGTTGTGAATCTTTTTTCACATTTAAGGCATTCTCTTCTTCTCCTAATTCCGTCAGGTGATTCTCTTTTATTAGTCACCTTTGATTTTTTGTTAGCACAATATGGACAATACATATTTTAGTGAGGTAAAACAGGTACAAGCAGTTGTATGTTATCTCTTTTTTTAATGTGCCTGTTGTATGACAAATATTCTTGTCTGATAAATACTATTTAAAGGTTTATTATCACCTAAAGTGAATAACAGCAATATACAATTTTTTTGAGGGAAAATAACATTTTTAAACAAAAGAATCTTATTCTCTTTATGGAAGAATATATGAGTCTTGTATTAGAACAACTAGGAGTTTCTATCTGGGTCCTAATAGTTATGTTAGTTTGGACAATTATATGGAAAATGCTTGCTTTATGGAAGGCAGCCAGAAATAATTCTCCTGTTTGGTTTGTTCTTTTAATGTTATGTAATACAGTGGGAATTTTAGAAATACTTTACATATTCTTATTTTCTAAATTACAATTCCAAAAACAAAAAAGCTCTAAGCTAAAAAGAAAGAAAAAGAAAAGATAATTATCTCTTCATTAATTGACACATTCTACATATTTTGTTTCTAGATGGTTCTCCACAGACTTCACAATAATTCAATTTTTCAGTTGATTTTAACTTTTGAATTTTATTTGAAATACTCTCAAAATTTTTCATTATATTTTGTTTTTGTTTTGTTGTTAAACTATTTGAGAATTTTCTCATTTGAATCCTATAAGAATCTAATGCACAAGGACAATGTTCAAAGACAACAGGAAGTTTTTTCTCTTTAGCATATTCTCTTATATCATCTTCTGCAATATAAAATAAAGGTTTTATTCTTGTTATGAATTTTTCATTTCTAATATTTTTTGTTATTGCTCCTGAATTTGCACTTAATTGAGGACTTCCTTTAAACATATTCATAAGAAAAGTTTGCACTTCGTCGTCTAAATTATGCCCTGTTGCAATTTTGTTCATTTTTAATTTTCTTGCTTCTCTGTTCATTATCCATTTTTTTATAACTCCACAAATCGCACAATTTTTCAAACCTTTTCCATTAGAAGTTTGAATTGCTGTTCTAATATAACACATTGAATTTCCCATTTCTTCTCTTATCCCATAAAGATGAAGTTTAATGTTTTCTTGTTTGCATAATTCTTTTACTGCATCCAAACAATTTTTACTATAGTCTCCCATTCCTAAATTTATGTGGAATCCTTCAATATTATATCCAAATTTCTTAAGAAGATGAGCTGTTACTGTTGAGTCTTTTCCTCCAGATAGTGCAACTAAGATTTTGTCTTTTTTGTTTAACCCTACTTTTTTCAAGGTTTCTTTGAATTGTGTTTCAAGATTCATAAATAAAAAAACTATTTTTTAGTATTTATAGTTACCTTTTTAAATTAAAAATGGTTAATTAAACAATGAAAAAAGGGATCGGATTAGGGGTAATTATTGGTATAATTGTTGGAGTTCTTTTTATGTTAATTTTAGGATTTTTTATAATAAGTAATAATAGTAACAATAATCAGAATAACCTTCTTCAAAAAAATACAAATGTTGACTTAATTCAGATGATGGATTGTGGTAAATTACAAAATCCCAATTGTTTTTCTGATCGGATGATAAATTGTTTACCGGTAACAGCAGAATTAACCGCAACAGATGGGTCTACAAGAATTGATTTAACCATTCTCGGAATTGAAAATGAGACGTGTCACTTTCAAAGAAAAGTTAGTGGTATACTTAATTTAGAATGTTATTTTCCTCTTGGGAAAATTAATTGGGATTTAATAGATCAAACATTTGGTAATGATAAAGGATTGCAAAGCACAGTCGATACAAGTTGTAAAGCAGTTTAAAATGATATGAAAAAGAAAAATAAAATAAAGAATTTAAAGTTTTGTGAAAGAGGTTTTATCCCCTACTTCCACAAGTACATGTTCCACCATTAGTCGCTCCACAAGTTGATTCACCACAGTTGTTTGAAGCAGTACATGTTCCACTACATCTTCCACAACCTGTTCCTGTCGAAGTAACTTCTTGAGATGGTTGAGCTGTTGAGAAAGCACTTACCATTGCAATTCCTCCAACAACTAGCAAACCAACAATAAGTCCTACAATTGCCCAGTTGTTCATTTTGATTCCTCCATTTTAATTAATTTAATCAAAGAAAGGTTTATTATATCTGCTTTGGAGTAACTAGTTACATAAGAAGAACCAAGGTCCTCCTTCACAGTCTCTCCTTAAAGACTACTGTTTCTTTACAGTCATTTGAAGACAACCAAAGGTTTTCTCTTACACACTTTCCTTTCTAAATTTTAAAATCAATCTTTTTCCTCCTTAAATTTTATAAATGATAAAATTTCTAAGAAGATATGATTGATTTTAGTAAAATAGAAAATAAAGTTGTTGGATATACAAAAAGAAGAGATGAGTTGGATGGAGATTATTATAGTATCCCTATATCTTTTAAAGAGTTTATAGGAAAATATTTGCAAGAAGAAGATAATATTTATTCTGTTTATGTAAAATTAAACTATGTGCTTAGTAATTCCAGATATAAAGATGGTAAAATTGATGGAAAATCAAAGTTTTCTCTAAATAAACTAGTGGAAGTTTTGCTTGAAAGAGAATTTGTTAAAGAAACATTAAAAATTATAGAAGAAAATAATTTGGTTAGAATAGTAATAAAGAATTAATCTCCTGCTTTGCCTTCAACTAAAGATTTTCCTAAAACAACAGCAGCAACTAAAGAGCTTATTAAATTTGCTATTGCTAATAATATCTGACCAGAGATAAACCCATCATAAACTAATACTCCTGCTCCTGTAATATAAACCCCTATAAATATCGGACTTATTTTTTTTCTTTTACCCATAAAGAAAAATTCTAATACCCATGCTGCAATAATTATTGATAATCCTACAAAAGGTAATGAATTTGATAGAATCATTTTCTTTTTTTCTCCTTATAAATATTAAAAACAAACCATAATGCAGACATTGTTGCTGTAAGGAATAAAATAGATAATAAACTTGCATTTATACTTGTTCCAATTAATTTAACAAAGTCATAAAAAACATATATTGCAAAAGTTATAGTAATCCCCCACCCATAAACTTTCTTTTTTTTAATTGCAATTAAACTTCCAAGAATAGCTATAACTAATTCTGTAAATATTGAAATAAATTGTATAATCTCACCCATTTTCCTTTTCTACTAAAAGAAAATAGAATTTAAAAAACTATCTTCTTCCGCCAGAATATCCTCTGGATGAACTTGATCTTGAGGGTCTTGAACTGCCTCTTGAATATGATCTTGATGAACTTCTTCCTGATGAACCTTCTCTTCTTGGAGCAAAACCTCTTCTTGGAGAATGTGTTCTATTATCAGAATCTTCTGAATTTCCGTATGATCTTCCACCCGAATTTCTTGAACTACGTGAATAGTCTCTTGGGCCTCTTGAATCTGATCTGCTTGATCCTCTGTCAGATCTTCGTCTTCCACCAAAATGTCTGCTGTCTGATTCTCTATCTCTTACTGAAGCTCTTATTATCATTGTTTCAAAATGAGGCAATGGTTCTTCTGTAATTGATTTTTTTAAAGACTCATCATCCATTACTTCTCTAAAGCCTTGATAATCATCACTTGAAATTAAATTTATAACTTTACCATCTGTTCCTGCTCTTGCTGTTCTTCCTATTCTATGAATATAATCACTGCTTACTTTTGGAATATTATAATTGTAGACATGACTTACTCCTTTAATGTCTAATCCTCTTCCTGCTACATCTGTACAAATTAAAACTTTAGTGTCTTTTCTTTTAAAATCTTCAAGAACTCTTTGTCTATTATTTTGAGTTAATCCTCCATGAATTGCTTGAGCATCAATGCCAACTTTTTCAAGATTCTTTGCAACAAAATCCACTGTCCCCCTTGTATTACAAAAAACCATTACAACTGCTTCTTTTTCTTGTTTTAACAAATGAGCAAATAAAGAAAATTTTTGATTTTGGGGAACATCATAATAAACTTGTTTTAATTTAGAAGGATCAACATAAGATTCTGCTGATATTCTTACCGGGTTTCTTGTGTGTCTTTTAGAAAGGAAATCAACATCTGCGGAAATTGTTGCTGAGAACATCATTGTTTGTCTTTCTTTTGGTAGTTGATGAAGAATTAATTCAACATCTTTACTAAATCCCATATCAAACATTCTGTCTACTTCATCTAATACGAGAATTTTGATATTTTGTAAATTGATTGTCCTTCTATTAATATGGTCTAAAATTCTTCCAGGAGTGCCAACAACAACATCTGACTTGTAAAGATGTCTTATTTGCCTTCCAATATCTACTCCCCCATAAACAGCTAGAACATTAAGCTTTTTGTTTTTAGAAAAATGTGTTATTGCTCTTGCTTCTTGTTCTGCTAATTCTCTTGTTGGAGTTAAAATCAAAGATTGTATATTTTTATTTGGAATAAGATTATCAATTATTGGTGCAGCAAAAACTAAAGTTTTTCCACTTCCTGTTGCAGAACCCCCAATTATATCTTTTCCTGCTAATGCAAGGGGAATTGCTTTTTCCTGAATTTCCGAGGGTGTTTCAAACTTAAGCTCCTCTAAGACTGACAAGATTTCTTTACTTAATCCTAATTCTTTGAACTTTTCCATTGTGTAAGTTTACTAGAAATGTTTGATATATAGTGTCTTATTTTTTTTACTAAGATTTACTAATTTTAGCGTTTCTGTATATAAAGAAGGGGAATTTTGTGTTTATAAAGCTATTGAACAGTATATTTGAAAGAATATGTATAGATTATTTGGTTCTCTGATAAACAAAAGCTCTTTTTACTAATTTAAAATTATACTCTACAGGTTCAAGCTTTTTGAATTTGAAAGAATTAATTTGCTTTTTTTCTTGATTTTTCTCCTCTGAAAGTTCTCTTTGATAATTTACTACAGCTTGTTTTTGAAATTCATTTTCTAAGGCACAATCTTTTAACCATCCTGGTTTTATAATTTGAGGATATCTACATAACCCAAAATTTTCATCTAACGCACATAATCCTGTAAATCTATTTGCTAAAGTGTGAATATCTCTTAAGCGGCCGCATCGATGAACATGTTCTTGAGAAATTGCTTCTAATTCTTTAGAATTTAATTTGACTCCTGGAATGGGCCCACAATATTCATCTGTGATATAAGTTCTTTCACCAAAATTAAATTTTACTTTCCCTAAGGGTCTTTCAAAATAATCTCCTCTTGTAAGAGATTTAACCTGCCAGTCATACTCTTCTAAATAATCTAATTGCTCATTACGTTTTATTTGAGGCTGAGCTTTTTGATAGACTTTCTTCTTAAGTTGTTTTTCTTTACGTGCATTTTCTTCTTTCTTTTTCTTTCTTTCCTCTACTTTTTTTGTTCTTCTTCTTTCATGCAGAAATCTTTGTTGTAAATCCCAGTATATATCAGAACCAGCTTCAACATTTTCTGCTCCAGAAATGTCATCTAAATTAAATCTGTCTAAAGCACTCATTTTTCCTCTTTTACTTAACAAAAAAGTCGAATTAGTTTAAAAACAAATTAGTCCTAACAAAAGTAGTTTTGAAGATTGTTATTTTAATAGTTCACTTGTTAAATAAAGCATAATTGGGACTGTAATTACATTGTATGCTAAGAGTAAATCTAATTTCCAACTATCTTTTGTGGATGTTGTTTTGGATTCTCCTTTTATTATATATTCGATTTTTTGTTCAGCTGTTAATTTTCTTTTTACAATCTCCTCTTCTCTTGCTATTCTTATACAAAAATTACCATAGCCAACAACAGGTAAAAAATCTCTTGGTTTAAACTTTAATTTTTTTTCTAACTCTGATAATTCTTTTTTTTGTTCCATAATTTGCACTAGAAAAGTTAGTTTATAAAGATTTTAAATCAATTTTTTAAAACAACAATATTATTCATTCCTCTGCGTTTTCTTTCAATTAGTTGCTTTGCTTCAAGTTTATCTAACAAGCGAGTTATTCCAACTTTGCCTATTCCAAGTTTTTCCATTAATGTTCCTTGAAAAATCGCCCCATTTTCTTCTTGTAATGTATCGATGACTTGTTTTTCGTTTTTGTCTAATTTGCTTTTGTCAATAACTTTCTTCTTTTCTTTCTTTGTTTTGATAATTATTCTTTCTTTTGGCCTGGAAAAGAAAATAACTAATCCTATTATGAATACTATTGCAATTAATATTCCACTTATCCAAGTTTGAACTGCGATTGATTTATACATTGTACATGTTGGGCCATGATCACAAGTTGCATTAACAATATCTTTTAATGCAAAATGAAATAAAATTACTATAACTGTCATTAAAGCAGCAATTCCCATAACAATAATCCCTACTTTTTTATTTTCCATGTGATACCTCTGATTTCTTTTGTTTAATCTTTCCACCATCTTTGTTTCTGTAATTTTTAATAGCTTTGTTTAGAGCTTCTTGAGCCATCATAGAACAATGTACTTTTACTTTAGGTAATCCGCCAAGTTCAGTGACTATATCGCTGTATTTTATTTTCTCTACTTCCTTCAGAGGTTTACCTTTTGCTATTTGTGTTATCATTGAAGACGTTGCAATTGCTGCTGCACATCCAAATGTCTTGAACTTTACATCTTTGAGAATTTCTTTATTTTTATTATCTTTTTCAACTTTTATTGACACTTCCATTATGTCCCCACATGTTGGGTTTCCAACTTTTCCAAATCCATCTGCATTTTTTATTTCACCCATGTTTTTTGGATTCTTGAAATTCTTCATTACTTTTTTTGAATATTCGAGAGTCATTTTTTTCTACATTCCTTACATCTTTTGTTTAATTCAATCATGTTTTGTTTTTTGTTTATTTTTCCTAATTTTATTTCTTTAAATTTTGGAAGTTTGGAATTGTGTTTCATCCCTCTACTTTCCATTTCTTTTGCTAGTTTGTCATGTCTTTTCCTTAGATTGTGTATTTCTAGCAATCCTTTGTTTAAGTAACCTTGAACTGATATTCCCTTATTCAAGGTTCCAACAAACATGTGACATTCAACATGTTCTCCTAATAAATGCTTGTTGCACATCTTCTTAGGATTGATATTCCACATTCTCATGCTTTTTTTGAATATTCTGTTGCCATTTATTCTTTAATTATTCCCTCAAAAACATTTGAAATTTCTTTTTGTTTATCCTTTTTATAATTAAAAATAATAGAAACCTTTTTAGCAAAAAATATTACATCAATTGAATATTCTTTATTTGTAAAATTAAAGATTCTTTCATTATATCTTTCTATTTCTACTTCAACAAAATGTCCTTTTTTATCTTTGACTGGCTCTTCAGTTTCTTCATCATATATATAACCAAACTCAAAAACAGACCTTTTTTCAAACCCAAGTTTCATCAAAACATTTCTAATTATCCCAAATAACTTTTGCTCTTTAGGAAATGTAAAAACACTTCGCTGTTCATTTTTGTTAATCTCTAAAATTCTTATTTTATCTTTTTTCATTTTTTTTATTCATCTTTTTAACAAGATCTTCAATTTGTTTTTTTGAAAATCCATGCATCATACAACCCTGTTCAATTGATTCATACATTGCTCCACCACAACCAATGCAATGTAATCCTGATTCAAACAAAACATTTCCTAGTTTTGGGTGATTGTTTAATACTTCTGCAAAAGTCATATCTTTTGAAACTAAGTTTTTATCCTTGACAACTAGTTTCTTTGATTTTACTATCTTCTTTTTACTTTTTGTTATTGTTTTTTTTGTTTTCATTTTATTGGTGAGATTTTTCTTAGCTTTTCAACTATTTTTGGAAGAACTTGAAGGAAATATTCAACTTCTTCTTCTGTTGTGTATTTACTTATGCTTATCCTTAGAGTACTATTAGCTTGCATAGGTGTTAGGCCTATTGCTTTTAAGACATGACTTGTTTCTAATGAATGGGATGCACAAGCACTTCCAGTAGAAGTACAGATACCTAAATTTTCTAAATAACCCCCAATAGATTCTCCTTCAATATTATTAAATGAAACATTAACATTATTACAAAGTCTTTTTTCTCTTGAGCCATTTAATTTGGTATTTTGTATTTTTAATATTCCTTCAATTAATTTATCTCTTAATTTTTTTATTTTTTCTAAATCTTTTCTATTAGCAATTTCAACTGCTTTCCCAAATCCAACTATTCCTGAAACATTTTCTGTTCCACTTCTTATCTTTCTTTCATGACCACCACCATGTGAAATTGGGATGATTTGAATTCCATCTCTTATATACAATGCACCAACCCCTTTTGGACCATGAATTTTATGAGCATTAAGAGTCACTAAACTTAAATTTTGTTTTTTAACATCTATTGGTACTTTTGTGAAACTCTGACATGCATCTGTGTGGAGATAAACATTTTTTTCTTTGCAAATTTTTCCTATTGATTCTAAGTCTTGAACTGTTCCTATTTCATTATTCCCATGAAGAATAGAAACAACAAATGTCTTGTCTGTTATCGCCTGTTTTAATTCATTTAGATCAATAAAACCTTCTGCATCTACATCTAAGTAGGTTACTTTTGCTCCTATTTTTTCTAACCATTTACAAGCATTCATTACACAATCATGTTCTACTCTTGTTGTAATAATATGATTCTTAGTAGGATAGTTTGCAAAAAATAGGCCTTTTAGTGCTAAATTATTAGCTTCTGTTCCCCCTGAAGTAAAGTAAATCTCTTGACTTTTTGCACCTATTGCTTTTGCAATTGTTGTTCTACTTTTTTCTAATGCATCTTTTGCTTCTTGTCCTTTAAAATGAGTTGAAGAGGCATTAGCATACTTTTCAGTAAAATAAGGAAGCATTGTTTTCAAAACTTCATCATCTACTCTTGTTGTAGCTGCATTATCAAAATATATTGTTTTCTTTTTTCCGAAGTTCATTTTATTGCCTCTAATTTTAAACTTTCTAATGCTATTCCAGCATATTGAGTTTTACTTATTTTTTTATCTTCATCTAATATTTTTACAGAAAATCCTGCTTGTTTTATCTTTTTAATATAATCTTCTTTTTGTGAAGCTCCAGCAACACATCCTGATAAAAGTTTTTCATCTTTTTTTTGTTCTTTAGTTAATTCTCCTAAAAGCACGATATCTGAAAGATACATTCTTCCACCTTTTCTTAGAACCCTGTAAGCTTCAGAAAAAGCCTTTTCTTTGTCTGGGACTAGATTAATCACACAATTACTTATTATCACATCTATTGAAGAATCTTTTAATGGAATATTTTCTATATCTCCTAGTTTAAATTCAATATTTGTATAATCATATTTTTTTGCATTCTCATTTGCTCTTTCAATCATCCTTTCGGTCATATCAACACCTATGACTTTGCCTGTTTTTCCAACTTTTTCTAGAGCAAGAAAAGCATCAAAACCAGCACCACTTCCAAGATCTAAAACAGTTTCACCTTTTTTTAATTTGGATAATGCAACAGGATTTCCACAACCTAATCCTAAATTTGCGCTTGAAAATTTAGTTATATTCTTTTTTGAATATCCAATTTGCTTAGCAATTTCTTCTTTATCATTTCCATTACATCCACAGCTACCAGAACAACAAGAACTAGATTCTTCTGCTATCTGAGTATAACTTTTCTTTACTATTTCTTTAATCTCTTTATTATTTTTCATTTTCATTTCATTTCCTGACAAAAACATTTATTTTTGCAATTAATTGAAGCATGTTTGTCAATAAGGTTTAGCATTGGAACAATTGTTTCTTTATTTAGAGAATAGAATCTTTCTTTTCCTCTTTGTTCTAAGATTACTATCTTACAATTCTTTAATGATTTTAATGCATGGGAGATTTTACTTTGTTCTACATTCAAGCTCTTTGTTAATTCAGTAACATTCATTTCTCTATTCCTTAATAATAAAAGTATTTTTACTTTAAGAGGATTAGCTAAGTTTGTGAAAAATATATTATATTTATTTTCACCTATACAGTAATTAACCTCAGATGTCTTCTTATTCATATGAACTCTATTTCATATGTATTTATAAATGTTTTGGACTACATCTTAGTTACAAAAAATTAATTGTTAAAAAAAGCTAATTTTTCTTTTCTTGACAATTGTTTTATTTTATATTCTATTTTTAATGCTTCAGATTTGTTTTTGCATTGTTTAAAATTTAAAAGTTTGTCAAATCCTTTTATTTTTACATATTTACTTCCTTTTCCAGATTTATGAGTTAGCATCCTTTTATCTAAGTCATTAGTTATTCCCGTATAATAAGAATTATCAAGGCATTCCACAAGATAAACATACCAGCTCTTCATATAATCATTGGAAGGATAAGACTTAAATAAATAGCTATTTTTAGTAAACTATGCCAAAAATTATGCAAAATAAGGAACAAACTGAAGAGAAGAAAATAGATTTTACTAGTATTGAAAAGAAATGGCAAAAAGAATGGGAGAAAAATAAAATTTTTGAAGTCAAAGAAGATAATAAGAAAAAAAAGTATTATGTTTTAGAGATGTATCCTTATCCTTCTGCTAGCGGATTACATATTGGGCATGCTTTCAATTATACTGTGGGAGATATTCAAGCCAGGTTTAAATTAATGCAGGGTTTCAATGTTTTGCATCCTATGGGATATGATTCTTTTGGATTACCTGCTGAAAATGCTGCAATAAAAGCTAAATCTCATCCAAAAATATTCACAGAACAAGCAATTGCTTCTTTTATTAATCAACAGAAGCTTTTGGGTTTTACATATGACTGGACAAGAGAATTAGAAAGTCATAAACCAGATTATTACAAGTGGGACCAATGGATTTTCTTAAAGATGTTTGAAAAAGGACTTGCTTATAAAAAAAATTCTGCTGTAAATTGGTGTCCTAAGTGTAATACTGTTCTTGCAAATGAACAAGTTAATGATGGAAAATGTTGGAGACACGCAGAAACAAATGTAGAAATAAAACATCTTGATCAATGGTTTTTGAAAATAACAGATTATGCTGATGAGTTATATGAAGGAATTGAAAAATTAACTAATTGGCCTGAAAGAATTAAGACAATGCAAAGAAATTGGATTGGAAAATCTAATGGAACAGAAATATTATTTGAAATTAATGGAGAAAAATGGCCAATATTTACAACTCGTCCAGATACGCTTTATGGAGTTACATTTATGGTTGTTTCTGCACAACATCCTAAACTAAATTCTCTTGTTACAAAAGAACAAAAAAAAGATGTTGAAATTTTCTTGAAAAAAGTTAAATCTACTTCAGAGAAGGATATTGGGGATTTAGAAAAAGAAGGAGTTTTTACAGGAAGTTATACTATTCATCCAATAACTAATGAAAAAATACCGGTTTATGCTGGAAACTTTGTTGTTGCTGATTATGGAGCAGGAATGGTAATGGCTGTTCCTTCACATGATCAAAGAGATTTAGATTTTGCTAAGAAATACAAGATTGAAATAAAACAAGTTATTGAACCTAAACAAAAATTTGATATAAAAGACAAAGCTTATACTGGGAATGGTGTTTTAATTAATTCAAAAGAATTTAATGGATTAAATAATGAAGAAGCAAAGGAAAAAATAACTCAATTTTTACAAAAAAAGAAACTTGCAAAGAAAGTTGTTAATTTTAGATTAAGAGATTGGCTTATTTCAAGGCAAAGATTTTGGGGAACACCAATCCCTATTGTATATTGTGATAAATGCGGAATTGTTCCTATCCCTGAAAAAGAATTACCTGTAACTCTTCCAGAAGATATCAAATTTACAAGTGAACAAAATCCTCTTTTAGGATATAAAAAATTTACAGAAACAAAATGTCCTAAGTGTAAAGGAAAAGCAAGAAGAGAAACAGATACAATGGATACTTTTGTTAATTCGTCTTGGTATTTCTTAAGATATTGTGATAGACATAATGATAAAGAAATATTTGATTCAAAGAAAGCACAATACTGGAACCCAATTGACTTGTATATTGGGGGTGCAGAACATGCTTGTATGCATTTAATTTATTTCAGATTTTATACTAAATTTTTAAGAGATCTAGGGTTGATTAAATTAGATGAGCCTACTTATAATTTGTTTAATCAAGGAATGGTTCATGGGGAAGATGGAACAGTTATGTCGAAGTCAAAAGGAAATGTTATTGATCCATTAGATGTTGCTAAAAAGTATAGCGCAGATACCTTAAGAATATTTTTAGTTTCTATTGCTGCTCCTGATAAAGACTCTGCTTGGAGTTCAACTGGGATTGAAAGTATGCACAAATTTATTAAAAAATTCTTTAACTATTGTGAGAATGTTAAACAGGGAAAATCGTCACCTAAAGTAGAAAGCAAAGTAAATAAATTAATCAAAGAAGTTAGTGGAGATTTACAATCCTTACAATATAACCTTGCAATAATTAAGTTAAGACAATTCTTTGATGTAGCAAATGAAGAGAAAGAAATATCAAAAAAAGATTTGGAAAGTTTTGTTAAATTAATGTCTCCTTTCTGCCCGCATATAACAGAAGAATTATGGCACAAGTTAGGAAATAAAACATTTGTTAGCAAAGAAAGTTGGCCAATTTGCGACGAGAAAAAGATTGATAATAAACTTGAGGAACAAGAAAAAATTGTTGATAAAACAGTTGGAGATATTGTTAGTATTTTGAATATTATCAAAGAAAAAAGTAACAAAGATGCAAGCAAAGTATATGTTTACGTTATGCCGAATGAGATTGAAGTTTATAATAATGAAGTTTTAACAAAAAGAACAGGCAAAGAAGTTATTGTATTTGCTGTAAATGACAAGAAAAAGTATGACCCTGAAGGAAAATCAAGTAAAGCTAAACCTGGAAAACCAGGAATTTTTGTAGAATAATTTATATTAATCTTTTTTATTTTTTGAATTAGTTAAGTTTAAATTGGGAATATAAGCTAATAGGAATATGACAAAAATATCAGAAGCAGAAGTAAGAGAAGACAGTGAAGTAAAAGGAATTTTACATCCTTTAGTCAGAGATTGGTTTTTTTCTAAATTCAAGGATTTTTCATTACCTCAAAAATATGGTGTTATGAATATTTGGGAAAGAAAAAATATTCTTATATCTGCCCCAACAGGAAGTACAAAAACACTTACTGCTTTTCTTGCAATTATTAATTATCTTGTCATGCTTGCTGAGAAAAATCAACTTGAAGATAGAATTTATGCTGTTTATACTTCTCCATTAAAAGCATTAAGTAATGATATTCACAAAAATCTTATTGAACCTTTAGAAGAAATTTACAAATTAGCTGAGGAAAGAGGAATTAAAATACAAAAAATAAGAGTTGGATTAAGAACAGGTGACACAACCCAAGCTGAAAGAGCTAAAATGGCAAAGAAAGCACCACATATTCTTGTAACAACACCTGAATCATTAGCTATTCTTCTTACAACTAAAAAATTTGTTGATAACCTTAAAGCTGTTGAGTTTTGTATTGTAGATGAAATTCATGCTCTTGATAATAAAAGAGGGGTTTATCTTAGCATAACTTTAGAAAGATTAAATGAAGTTAGTGTTATTTGGCCGATTAAGATAGGATTAAGTGCAACAATTGCTCCTTTAGAAGAAGTTGCTAAATTCCTAGTAGGGATTGCTGATGATAGAGAAGTTTTAATTGCTGACGTTAAGATTGAGAAAAAAACAGATATCAAAGTTCTCACTGTTGGAAATTTGATTGATGAAAATAATATTACAAATAATATGTATTCTGTTATTGATTCTTTAATAAAAGAACATAAAACAACATTAATTTTTACAAATACTCGTTCAGCTACAGAAAGGGTTGTTAATCATCTAAAAGAAGACTTTCCAACAGAATATGGAGATGATAATATTGCTGCTCATCATTCTTCTTTAAGTAAGGATTTTAGGTTTGATATAGAAGAAAGACTTAGAGATGGAAAGCTGAAAGTAGTTGTTTGCTCTACAAGCTTGGAGTTAGGAATAGATATTGGTTATATTGATTTAGTTATTATGTTAGGCTCACCAAAAAGCAGCGCAAGGGCATTACAAAGACTTGGAAGAGCAGGACATCATTTTCATGAAACAGCAAAAGGTAGGTTTCTTGCTTTAGACAGAGATGAACTTGTAGAATGTGGAGTTATTCAAAAAGAAATGATTGAAAAGAAAATTAATAGAGTTTATTTTCCAAAAAATTGTCTTGATGTTTTAAGTCAGCAGATATATGGAATGGCTATTTACAAGATTTGGAAAGCAGATGAAATTTTCACTTTAATAAAACATAGTTATTGTTATTCAAAACTCACAAGAAATGATTTTTTTGATGTTATTAGTTATCTTGCAGGAGATTATGCTTTAGAACAAAATAATATTTATGCAAAAATCTGGTATGATGCTGGAACAGGGCAAATAGGAAAGAAAGGAAAAATGGCTCGTGTTCTTTATTTGACAAACATAGGAACAATTCCTGAAGAATCTTTTATAACAGTTAAACTCGCACCTAGTAATGAACCTGTTGGTGCAATTGATGAAGGTTTTCTTGAGAGAATGAAGAAAGGAGATGTTTTTGTTTTAGGGGGAAAAAAATACATTTACATGTACACAAGAGGAATGAATGTTTATGTGAGACCCACAATTGACAGACAACCGACAATTCCTTCTTGGTTTAGTGAAATGCTTCCTTTGAGTTTTGATTCTGCTTTAGAAATAAATAAATTTAGAACTTCTTTAGCTGACAAGTTCAAAAAGAAAATGAAAAAATCAGAGATAGTTCAATTTATCAAAGAATATCTTTACTTAGAGGACTCTGCTGCTGAATCTATCTACAGTTATTTTTATGAACAACACAATTATCTCGAGATTCCTAATTCAGGTGTTTTCCTTGTTGAAAGATATAATTCTCAAAAACATTATTTGATTTTCCACTCCATGTTTGGTAGAAGGGTAAATGATGCATTGTCAAGAGCAATTGGTTTTATGTTAGGAAGAGCAGGAGGAAGAGATGTTGAAATGGGAATTAATGATAATAGCTTTTACATTGCAGGAGAAAAAATGAATCTTGAAAAAGTTATGAATTTCTTAAAGCCTGAAAATTTGGAAGAAGTTTTGAAAGAAGCAGTTGAAAGAACAGATGTTTTAGCAAGAAGATTTAGACATTGTGCAACTCGTTCTCTTATGATATTAAGAACTTACAAAGGAAGAACAAGAACAGTTGGAAAACAACAAATGAAAAGTCACTTTGTTTTAGCAGCTGTTAAAAAAATATCTTTAGAGTTTCCTATTTTGAGAGAAGCAAGAAGAGAAGTGCTTGAAGATTTAATGGATATTGAAAATGCTAAGTTAGTTCTTAGTTGGATTAAAGAAGGAAGAATGAAATTGAAAGTTATGGAAACAGAACTTCCTAGTCCTTTTGCTTTAGGAATAATAATGCAAGGACAAAGTGACATGATAAGAATTGAAGATAAACAGAAATTCCTTAAAAGAATGCATGAACTTCATCTAAAAGAAATTGAAAAGAAATAAAAAAGATTTAAATATTCCAAAAGACTAAAAATAATATGAAAAAGGTGTTGATGGAATTTAAGGATTTTTTAAAAGAATACAAAGTTATTCCTTTAGCAATTGCTTTTATTATGGCAACAGCTGCAACAACATTTATTCAATCACTTGTAAATAATTTAATTATGCCTTTAGTTACCTCTTTTATTCCTGGTGGAGCTTGGCAAACTTCTAAACTTGTTTTAGGTCCAATTGTTATTAGTTGGGGGGCTTTGTTAGGTGCTTTGATTAATTTTATAATAATTGCATTTGTTGTATTCTTAATTGCAAAAGCAGTTCTTAAAGAAGATAAAGTTACAAAGAAGTAAAAAAATTTAAAAAAATAGATTAAACAGAATATTACTCTTCATCATCTTCAAATTCTTCTATTGGCTCTTCATCTAAATTTGGTCTTTTTGTTAAAACCCTTAGGCTCTTTGCAATGTCAACTAAGCTTGAATTTACTTTTTCAAGTTGGTCATACAAACTCATAAGTTCTTCTGCAACCATAGAAGTTTCTTCTTCATGTTCTTCGTTTGTCATTTGTTAAATTGTTCTTTTGTGTTTTTATATTCTTCTTTAAGAAGGGCTAGAAATTTATTATATAATCTTATCAAAAAGAGGGTCGTATTTTATTATAACTTTTTTACCTTTTTTTAAAACTGAAAGATTGTAAATAGGATAGTAGTAAATTGTTACATTAATTAGAATATTTTTTATTGATAAAATATGTTTTTCAATTTCATCATTTAAATGAAAATTTTCTTCTGTTTTTAATCTCTGTTTATAATTTTTCTTTTTCAACATTTCTAATCTAACTTTAGACTCCCTTATCATCCTATTAAAAGTATCAATATCCCTATCATAAAAAGTGTGTTTTACTTTGTTTTCAAGAAGTTTTATTTTTTGCTCACATTTTTCTATCTCTTCATCTTTTTCTTTTATCTGTTTATGATAATAATCTTTTATTCTATGAAGTTCTTTTTCTAACTTCTTATTTAATTTTAACATAATTCCTTTAGTATCTTTTTTTATTTGTAAATCTAATTTTCTTTTAATTAAGTCATATGATTTTTCAAAATCTGTTTGAGGGATTTGTTCTTTACTTCCTTTTATGGTGTTAAACTTTTTCATATCTAAATCTATAAATTTTTTATCTTTAATCAAAAACTTATTTATTGATTGATTTTTATCATTAAGATACTGGTATATAGAAAGAAAGTGGAATTCTTCTAGAAAATTATTTGTTTCTGATTCAATTTTAATTATTTTTGAATTTTTGAATTTTTTATCTTTGTTAAGTTTTTGTAAATCTATTTTAAATTGTATTTTTAATAAACTAGTTTGCCCTTTATTTATGAAATAATCTCTTATTGCAGTTAAAAAATAACATCCTTGCATTATTAATTCAGAATCATTTACTTTTTCATAAGAATCTACATCAAAAACCAATTTGTAGGGGGCTTTTTTACCAAGTAGTTCTTCAAAATCTTTAGGGGCTTCATTAATTGTTAAAATCTCTTTGTCCTCTTTGATTTTACAATCTTTAAAGAATTCTAATATAAGGTCTTTTGCAGAGTTATTTTCCATTTTAATCTAACAACTCCGAAGTATATTTTTTTGTTTGTTCATAATCTTTAATTCCTTTATTTATTTCACTATTCACTTTTTCCATTTCATCTGCAAATTTTCTTAAATTATTCTTTGAATCTAAAAATGCATTCATAATCTTTTCCTCAAATTTGTTTGAACCTGATTTTCCATTTGAATCTAAGCCCATATTAAATAAGATAATAGGCAATTCTCCCATAATTAAACCAACACAACACATTTTGTTAATAATTAAATCAACAACATGTTCCTCCATTGTGCCTTTTGTGGCAAGATTGTACACGAATATATCTCTCTTCTGCCCTATTCTGTCTAATCTGCCTATTCTTTGTTCAACAGTCATAGGATTCCAAGGAAGGTCATAATTAATGAGATTATTACAGAATTGGAAGTTCAACCCTTCTGAACCTGTCTCTGTGCTAATGAGTATCTGAGTTTTTTCTTTAAATTCTTTTATTCTTTTTGATTTTTCATCATTTGTTAATCCACCTTTAAATTCAGTTATTTTAAAATTCTGTTTTCTTAAAATTTCAGAAATATATTTTAATGTCGCCGGGTGTTTTGTGTAAAGAAGAATCTTTGAATCTTTTCTTTTAGTATTTATTTCGTTAACTAATTTTATTAATTCATCTATTTTTGAATCTTGGTTTATATTTTTAAATTGATTTACGATCTCTTGTGCCAAATTTCTTGTTGTTTTATGATATTTTGGATTTGCTATTAAATTTTCTAAAAATTCAATTGAAGACTTAGAAGAACTTGTTATTTTTGGTAATACAGAATATATTGCAAGATTAGTTCTAATTGGATTTTCATTAAAGTCTAAATAGTGTTCTAATAACAAATTTACAACCTTATCATAAACAACTTGTTCATTCCAATTTAGACTTACAGATTGTATTTTTGGGATTCTTTTCATATATTCTATTCCTTTAGCTTCATCTCTTCTTCTTCTAAGCATAACCTCTGAAAGTTTTCTTTTCAATTCTTTTGGATTTAGCGGTTGTCTTTCATTCCCATTCAATAGAAAGTTTTTTCTAAACTCACTAGTTGTTCCTAAATGCCCTCTTTTCAATAAAGCGAGAAGATTATACACCTCAATAAGATTATTTTGAAAAGGAGTGGCTGTAAGAAGTAAAAGTCTTTTCTTTTGTAGTTTATCAACAAATTTCCATCTAAAGGTCTGTTTATCTTTCAATTTATGGGCTTCATCAATAATTAGGATATCCCAATAAATTTCATGAGCCCTAGAATGCTTAAACTCATTTGTTTTGCTATTGAAATTCTTAACTTTATCTATAGATGCAATTGCAAATTTACTATTCTCCCAATCTTTTTCATTATTAATCTCTTTAAAATTAAGTTCAAATTTAGTTGTTAGTTCTTCTTTCCATTGATTTACTAAAGAAGGAGGTGTAAGAATTAGGGCACGTTTTACAAAGCCTCTAACAATGCATTCCTTTAATACCATTCCCGCTGTTATTGTTTTTCCTAATCCTACTTCATCAGCTAATAAAGCTCTTCCATCAAAATCTCTTAAAATTCTAAGTGCTCCTTCTTGTTGGTGGGGCAGATTATAGGTTAAATTCTTTTTAATGGATGGGTATGAGATTAATTCTTTTATTTCAGATTGTTCTGCTGCTTCTTCAGCCTTTAATTTAAGGTCAAATACTTTTCTATCTTCAAACTCCTTATTTTTTACTTTTTCTAATATTTTTGAGTTTTCTTCTGAAGATTTTTCAATAACCTTAAGATTTTTATTAAAATAGGTTTGTTTATTCCCATTTGATTTGCTTTTTAATTGAACAATTTGTTTACTCATTTTCCTATTTGATGTAATTGGGAAATTAGTCTTTTAATTGTTTGGTTATTGTGAGCCTTTTTAAATTGTTGAAAAAGAAGAAGAAATATATAAAATTTTAAAAAATAAAAATAAAAAAGTAAAGTTTTCAGCAAAAAACTAAATTGAATTAGTATCTTTTAGCTGCTTTTGGTTTTTTTGCATAACACTCTTTACAAAAAACGTCTTTACCTGGTGTTGGTTTGAAAGGCACTTCACAAGGTTTCTTACATTCTGAGCAAACTGCTTTGTGCATTTCTCTAGGTGCATTATTGAATTCCATTATATCCTCCGTAGGTATTTAAATAACAATTTAGAAGTCATCTATTTTGTCTAATATTTTAAAATAATCAGTGTATTTAAACAATTGTAACCACGATTTTATGGGAAAATTTAATCTTAAACTTTAAAAACATCCAGATATTATTCAATTTAAGATGGTGAGTAAATTAGCTTTGTCTATATTGATTAGTATTATTCTTACAGGAATAATTATATCTATTGTAAATGTTGGCTCGAGTTTATTCTTAAATGAACCAGAATACACTGATTTTTGTGATTATACTGGAAAAACAATCCCTGTTTTTGAACAATATGACAATATAACAATGGAGATATGTGAAACTTACAATGGAACTTGGATGTCAACAAATATTCAATGTATTAAAGCGCCTTGTCCCCCGGGATATTGTGATTTTTATGTTAAATGTCAAACAGAATTTGATATACAACAAAGAGCTTACAATCAGAATAGATTTTACTTGTTTGCTGGAGTTGGTTTCTTATTATTACTTCTTGGATTATTTGCAGTTGAAAATTTAGTTCAAATAACTGGCTTAGCAACAGGGGGGATTTTAGTTTTAGAGGGAATAATCATGAATTTACAGAATAAGAGAATTGTGTTCTTTTCTTTGTTAGCTATATTTGTTATATTTGGAATCTTGGCTTGGAGAGTTATTCACGGAAAGAAAAATAAACCAAAGGTCAAGAAATTTAAGAAGAAAGGAAAGAAAAGATAATTCTAATAAAAATTAAATCTCTACCAAATATAAGGAATTAATCTATACTTTACTTTTTTTACATATTCTTTGTATCCTTTCAAATTTTTTAAAAGAAATTTTTCTTCATTAAAAATTCTAAATATCAGAGTTATTATTATTGGAATAAAAAATATCATCCCATAAAAAGAACCTAAAGCAGTGGAAATGAAAAAGAAGATTATACTTAATCCTAAATACATTGGATGCCTTACAATAGAATAAGGTCCTGTTGTAATTATTTTTTGTTTTTTAGCTACTTCAATTACTCTTGAAGTGTAACTATTCTCTTTGAACACTAAAAATATCAAGAAATATCCTAAGAAAACCATAATATTAGAAATAATTACTAAAAAAATAGGAACATCACTCCAACTATATCTATAATCTAAACCAGGAAATATAAAACTAATAAGAAATAACAAACTTGCTATTTTAACAATAATTTTTTGTTTTGTTTCTTTTTCTTTAAGTTTCATTCTTCTTTCTAAAAGTCCTTTGTCGTGTTTTAAAAAATAAATTGTTATAAAAATAACCGGTGTGAATAAAGAAAACATAAACAACCAAGCTTGCCAATATCCTAAACTTCCTGCTGGAATAAATAAGATTAATCCAACTAGAACAATTCCAAGAATTAACATAGGAAGAACTCTTTTTTTCATTTTTTTGAAGGTGTAGAAAAATAAATGATAACTAACACTAATCCCCCTCCAAAAATTGCTCCAAAGAAACTGGCTAATGCACTATACCAATATCCTTGATTAATTAATTTTATAAATTGATAAATTCCAAAAAGAACTACCATAATAATTGGAAACTTCATTCTCTTAAAAAAATCGATTATAAGGCTTACCATTTTAATCCAAAATCAAATGAATCTGAAGAAGATTTTTTTTCTGATTCCTTTTTAGAATGTGATTTGTTTATTAAGGTGAGATTAAACTGATTTCCATAACCATTATTAATTAGGTTATATAACCGATTTAAGTTTTCTCTTACATTAGCTTCAGAATAATCATCAGCATCTCCAACTAAAACAACAATAATCCCTTCAGGATAATCTAGTCTATGTCTTTCAACCTGTCCTTTTAGCCTATCAATATCTCCTTGTCTTATTTTTCCGTCTTTACCATATTTAAGTTCTATTCCAACTTTTTTTGCAACAGCAATATCACATAAACTCCTTCCAGACTCTTCTATAACATTAATATTTCTTTTTTGTCCAAACATATCTTCTTTATTCAAACTTGTAAATAAAAATTCTCTTAAATCTCTTTTATAATCATCTTCCAAAATATATTTTTGTTTTGGTTTCCATTCTTTAACTAACTTGAGACATTCATTAAATAAACCATCTCCAAACATAATTTATTAAGAACTTTTCTACCTTTAAACTTTTCTTTTTTTCAAAAATGTATTATAAATAATAAACGCCCCCACAAGGAATCGAACCCTGATCATGAGGATTTTGCTTTTGTTTCTGTTTTAACACTGCTGTTCCTAAAGGAATTGTTTTCCTAAAGGAGATGTAGTGTCAGAAGAACCTTGGTTCTTCCACATCCGCAACCTCATATTCTATCCGTTAAACTATAGGGGCTTGTAATTTTTAATACCAGTGGCTTTTTTAAATCTCTTATCTTATTATTTTTATGGCTTTGAATAAGTTATCAAAACAATACATGTTTATAGGAAAAACTTTGTTTTTCCCTGAGAAAGGAATTTTAGTAGTGGGAGATTTGCATTTAGGGTTTGATTATATGCTACAACAATCAGGAATTCTTGTTCCTGAAGCACAAACGAAGGATATTATTGAAGAGTTAAAAGAAACTTTTGAATCTTTAAAATTACAAAAAATGAAATTAAAGAAAATTGTGTTTATTGGTGATATTAAGCATTCTTTTTCTTATCAATGGAAAGAAAAGAACTATTTTAGAGAAATAATCAATTTTTTAAAAGAATATCTAGATGAGAAAAATATTATTCTAATAAAGGGAAATCATGATACAATAGATTATTCTTTTGGGGATAATCTTAAGAATTATTTTATTGCTGGAGATATTGCATTTTCTCATGGAAATGAACTTTTTCCTGAACTTCTTGATGAAAAGATAAAAACAATTGTGATTGGTCATTTGCACCCTTCAATTATTATTTCAGATAATCAAGGAATCAAAAGAGAGAAATTCAAATGTTTTCTTGTTGGAAAATTTAAACTAAAAAAAGTTATTGTTCTTCCAAGTTTTTTGTCTACTGTTGAAGGCACAACAATGAATAATTTTGAAGATGAATATGAAGACAATTTTTCTTTAATACCCAAAAAGAATCTTTCTAATTTTGAAGTTTATGTTATTGGAAATAAGGAAGTGTATGATTTTGGAAAGATTAAAGATATTAAGTTTTTAAATAAGAAAGATAGGTAATTATATGGAAAAGAGGGGGAATTTGTATTTACTAGTTATTTTTGTAGTATTTTTATTTCCATTAATTCAAGCAGCAATTTCTATAGAATTTTTATCCCAATCTCCGGGAGATATAAATAATTCAAATTTATTTTCAAACCCCTTAAGAATAAATTATAACATTACCGGAGATAATATAGATATTTCAACAATTAGAATTTATTATAAAGCTAATTCTTCTTTAAGCAATATACATTTCTTCTTAAACGGCTCTGCACATGAAGGATATTTTCCTGGACAATTACTTTCTAATGTTTCTTCTAATTTTTCATTTAGACTTTTAGATAATGAAGCGTATCCTGGTACTTTTAATTTAGGGGCGGTCAGTACAGATAATTTAAACCATAACAAGAACACTACTTCAAATAATTATTTTGTTAAAACACAATATTATAATATTTCTGGAGATTATCAATGGGGGGTGCTTGAGATTATGGCCAATTCAACTTTAACTGCAGGCCCAGCTAGTGTTTATTATTGTAATAGTTCTTATATCAAAGGCCGAATTTCTACTAACTCTAACTGTGCCTTAATTGCAACAAGAGCAGCAACAGGCACTTTTGACCATTGTCATTTGAATAGTTCCTGTCATAATACTTTTCAATTTAATGTAAATACTACAACCAGAACAATAAGTGGGATTAAAATAACTGCTTTATCTTACTTCTTATTTGGAACAAAAAACCCAAATCCTACTTGGTCTGTATATAATATTCAGAATAGAATAAGAGAGGGGATGACTCAGGTTTCAACAGATACAAATTCTAATACTTGGGTAAATCAAAGTTATTCTGTTGATCAGCATATTCATCAGTATCCAACTGTTGTTGTTGGAAATACTTCATTTTATTATTATGTTTGTGTAAATGATACTTTTGGAAATAGTAATTGTTCTAGTGTTAGAAATGACTTACTGGAATTGGGGGGATTAGCTCCAACTTCTCCACAAGTCCATTTTCCTGTTCAAGGGACATACTCTGGAAATATAGATATTAATTATACAGAGGCAGAATCTCCAAATAGTTATGAAGTTAATCAGTATAATATTTCTTTATTGAATAGTGATCTTACATTTAATAAAACTCTGATTAATAATAACTCGGTTAATCTAAGTTTTATTTTAAATACTTCTGCTGAAACAAACGGAGACTACGTGATTAGTATAAGGGCTTACGATTCTATTGGACAAACTTCTATAGCATATTCAGAACCTTTTACAATAGACAATACAGAATCAATCTATAATTTAACAATAATCAAAATTTATTCAAATAATCCAGTTAACACTTCTTTAGCAAAATTGGGAGACTTAATAACTTTAAACTTTAATTCTTCTGGTCCACTTTTAAATCCTGTTGTAGAATTTGATTCTGGAGGATATCTTGTTAACAACATAAACACAATCACAAATCTTAGCAATAATTATAGCGCTACATATTTAATAAATTCAAGTGATTACGATGGAGAAATAGTTTTTTCTATAACTGCAGATAATTTAAATTTAGAATATTATACTGTTACCGATGCTTCTTTTGTAATAGTTGATAAAACCCCACCAATAGTAACTTTAAGTGCTCCCTCAAATTTAAGTTCTTCAACAATTACAGAATATAATTTTACTTTTGAAGTTTTTGATTCTTTAAATCTTGCTAATTGTAGTCTTTTTTTGAATAATGAGAGAATTAATTATCTTAATGTTGTTAGCAAATCTTCAATAAATAGTATGTATAATTCTTCTCTATTTGCAGCTGTTCATACATGGAATATTAATTGCACCGATATATTAGGTAACGAGGGTGTTAGTGAAATAAGAACACTAACTATTTCTGAAGTAGAAATTGTTGAAACAAGTGAGAATAATCTAGGATATATTCCTCAAATCCATATCATACAAAATGAAATTTCTAATCAAGGAGATTTATTTACTATGAGAATTAGAGACCAACTTAAGTTTAATTTAAATAAAAATAATCACACTTTAACACTAAATAATTTTAATTCAAGTTGGGCTAATGTTACAATTGAATCAACACCTTTAATTGTCTTTTTAGAGTTGGGGATTTCAAAGAATATTGATTTAAATAATGATTTTATAGAAGATATAACTATTAGATATGACGGTATAGACAATTCTCGGGTTATAATATTTATAAAGGAAATACTTATAACCCCTCAACAAACTTCAGAAATTGTTAAAGAATTGAATGAAGAAAAGGAAAATTTTTCTTGGGGGATTATAATTTTAATTATTGTTGTTATTGTTATTTTATCAATTTTTTATCATACTTTCTTCAACAAAAAAGAGAAAAATAAGAGAAGAAAATAATCCCTTTTTAAACATTTTTCACTAAAATTGCAGTATAAAGATATTTAAATAAAAACTAATGAATTAAGTTTATATGGAAGAGGAAAAGATTGAGGCAACAGAAGAGGGAAAAAAAGAAGTGCAGATAACTCTTGTTGAAAACAAACTTGAAACTAAGAAAGAGGAAATCAATGATATTTTGAAATTAATTTCTCCTGGGACTTCTTTAAGGACTGCTATAGAAGGAGTTCAGAAGGCAAAAACAGGGGGATTAATAGCAGTTTATAATGATTTTATGCAGAATCTTTTTGAAGGAGGATTTAAAATAAATGCGAGATTCACTCCCCAAAGGATTATAGAACTGGGAAAGATGGACGGGGCAATTATCATCTCTAATGATTTAAAAAAGATTTTATTTGCAAATGTTCTTTTAACGCCAGACCATTCAATTCATTCTAGAGAAACAGGAACAAGACATAAGGCAGCAGAAAGAATGGCAAAACAAGCCGGAACAATGGTTATTGCTGTATCACAAAGAAGAGATGAGATTAGCCTTTTTTACAAAAATCTTAAGCATGTTATTCATGATACTAATGATATCATAAGAAGAGCTACGGGAATATTACAGATTATAGAGAAACATAAAGATATATTTGATAGGAATAAAGTTGACCTTGATGTTGAGGAATTGAAAAAGAGGCCTTCTTTAATTAAAGCACTATTATTAATACAAAGAGGAATGATTATTTTGAACACTTCTGAAACTCTTAAAGGTTATATAATAGAATTGGGTATTGAAGGAACAATTGTAAAATCAAGATTAAAAGAACTTCTTTATAGAGTTGAAAAAGAAGTTGATGAAGTAATAAAAGACTATACTCGATTTGGTTTAACAAAATCCAAAGAAATACTTTCTGTTCTTAGTTATGAAGAATTGCTTGAAATGGATAATATAAGACAATGTTTGGGGCTTTCTGAAGATATAATTGTTCCAAAAGGACATAGAAGATTAGAGAGAGAAGGGATTTCTGAAGAATTAGCAGGGTTATTAATTAAAAATTTCAAAAATTTGCATGGAATACTTGAAGCTAAAAGAGACGACCTTGTTCCTTTATTTGGGGAGGGGCCTTGTGATGAGGTGCTTGATATATTAAGTCATATAAAAGAGTGATGGGCCCGGAGAGAATCGAACTCCCGTCGATCGCTTTCTCACAAAACTTTTCTGGAGGCGATCATAATACCATTATACTACGGACCCTTATGATTACAATTATACAAGAAAAGAAGTATTTTTAATGCTTTCTTAATCCAATTTATTTATTTATTTATAAGCTTTCCATTTCAGCTATTTCCTCTTCAGAAATAGAACAACCATTGAATTTTAAAGCATAAAGTAAAGCATCTAATACACCCTGATTTTTTAATGATACCATCCCTTTTTTGTAAGCAAAGAAAATAAGTTCTGCAGAACGTATAAATTTGAATCCTTTGAAATATTTGAAATTTTCTTTATTTGCTCTTATTTGTGTATGAAGTTTTCTATTTAAGATTTCTAAAAGATTTTCTGGTTTTTCACCAAGAAGCCTTAATGTTCTTTCATCAACACAGACAACATTTTTCACTCCCTTTTCATTTAATATTTGACTTAAAGCAAGACAAGCTGTTTCTCCTGAATCAATTATATGTATTGCACTTTGGGTTCCTGAAAAAGTATTGTTTGCAATTTTCATTAATTCTATTGTTTTTGAAGATAACATTTTCTGATTTATTCCTAAAGAAGATGGGAGTTCTAAAATGCCTTCATCAAAAAGTTCTTTTATTTTCAAAGCTTCGAGTTTGAATTTTTTTATTTCTAATGGTTTATCTATAATTTCTGCTTTAACTTCTTCAGGAATTATAAATTTTCCATCAAAAATATTTTTCAATTCTACAAATTCTTTTAACAATCCATTTAAAGTAAAATTAATAATTGAACTGGAATCAAAAATTATAACTTTTTGAGAGGTTGCAAAAGGGATTGAAATAGTCATTTAAACATATCCTCTGTAAGTTTAATTCTTGTTCTTACTTCTAATGTTTTTCCTAAAGGAACAAAATTAGATTCTTGTTTTTGTCCAGCATAAGTGGCTAATTCAAACATTGTTATCCCTAACAAATTAGCGGTTTTTTCCATAGAAATTCCGTGCTCATATATTTTAGAAGCTTTGTTTATTTCAGCTTTTCTAAAAACATCTTGTATGTAGAATTTTAATTTTCCTGAAAGCTTAGCTATTGCACTTCTTATATTTGTTAAATTTTCTTTTAATCTTTTATTTTGATTTTTTTTAATTGCACTTATAGAATTATCAATCAAGTTGAGGATTGTTTTATAAAAATTATTCCAACTTTCAAATTTTTTGTATTCGCTTCTTTCAACAATTTTGCTTAAAGAATATACAATAACTGCCACTGCGATATTATCTGAGTCTTGTGCAATAGAAGAAGTGTGGATTGTTTGATTACTTAATTCTTTTAATTTAAAAGCATCATCATTTTGTAAAGCCAGTTTTGTTTCTTCAAGAATTCTCAAAACATTTTCTTTTTCTTGCATATTACACCTCTATAACATTAAGCAAAACCTGTTAATAAATGTTAAGTTTTTATATTCAAAAGAGCTAATTATATTATGACTTATGTTGTTTTAGATACAAATTTTATATTGTCTTGTGTAAAGAAAAAAATAGATTTTTTCACAGAAATTCCTTTCAAAGGATTGAAAATGATAATTCCTATTCAAGTTTTAGATGAACTTAGAAATATTTCTGCTGAAGGGAAAGGTAGATTTAGGGATGATGCTAAAATAGGATTGAAAATACTTGAAAATAAAGAATTCAAAAGAATTGATTTGCATATGAAGAATGTAGACAACGGAATTGTTAAGTTAGCCTCTAATCATAAAGAATATGTTATTGCAACATTAGATAACGGAATAAAGAATAGAATAAAGAACAAAAAACTAATTATACGAGGAGAAACGCAATTAGAACTTATTTAAGCAGAATATTTATTTTGAAAACACCTTCGATTAAATCTGAATCCAGAAGTATCTGCAATTGCTTTAAATGCTAAACCCATACCATAAATTTTACTATTGTATTTACTAATCTCCCTTAATGGAACTTCTATTTCTTCAATGCCTGTGTTAACTTCATAAATATGTTGTCTTGCATTTAAAATTTCAGCTTCTCTTTCAGGAGGGCAAACTCTTTTTTTAAGAGAATCTCTTTCTTTAATTAGAATTTTATCAAGAGACTTTATTGCTTTAGTAAGTTCTCCTCTAGTTGTCATAAAAATTTAATTGTACTTATCTTTAAAAGTATTATTATCGTTAGAAATATATCATTAATAATTAATGGGAAGTTTTTTAAAGCAATTTTTGCTATAAATTTTAAAGAAAATGTTCTATTTAACTGAAGTCGAAGACTATATAAGAGTAGACCCAAAATTATTTGGATTACCTACTATGGAGTCTGTAGAAAAACAACTTCATGAAACTTATGCAAATTATTATGAAAAAGAAATTGGAAAAGTTATTGCTATAATTAATGTTATTGAGGTTGGTGAGGGAGTTATTATTCCTGGAGATGGTGCTACTTATTATAGATCAAGATTTAGACTTCTTGTTTGGAAACCAGAATTACAAGAATTAGTGTATGGTGTTGTTTCTGAGATTACTAATTTTGGTGCATTCATGGATTTAGGAGTTTTGAAAGGGATGATTCATATTAGTCAGACAATGGATGATTATGTTAGTTTTAGTAAAGCAAATTCTCTTATTGGAAAGAATTCAAAGAGAGGACTAAAGCAAGGAGACACTTGTATGGCTAGAGTTGTTGCAATTAGTCATAAAGGTGGAGAATTAAAGATTGGATTGACAATGAGACAACCTGGATTAGGAAAACTTGAATGGATTAAAGAAGACCAAGTAAAGAAGAATAAGACTGCTCAAAAAGAAGCTAAAGATGAAGAAAGTGCTGCTAAAGGAGAAAAGAAAGGGGGCAAAAAGAAGAAATGAAGCCAAAAGCTTGTAAAATTTGCAACACAATCTACGAAGATGATAAATGCCCTAAATGTGATTCAAGAGAGTCAACTGAAAATTTTAAGGGTAAAATTATAGTTCTAAATGCTGAAAAATCAGAAATTGCGGCAAAATTAAAATTAAAAGATAATGGTATCTTTGCAATTAAAACAAGATAAAATGGAAAAATTAGTTATATTAAGTAAAAAAGAAAATCCCCTATTAAATAGAGTAGAAGTAAAAGTTAGTTTAAACACAGAGATTTCTCCAAAAACAAGTGAAGCTGAAGAACTTATAGCTAAAGAATTCTTAAGCACAGCTGAAAACGTTAAAATCTTAAAGATAAAGGGTAATTTTGGTTCAAAAACTTTTGTTATAACCGCAAATATATACAAAACAAAAGAAGAAAAAGACAAAACACAAACTAGAACAAAAACACCTAGAAAGAAAAAAGGAGCTAAGAAATAATGACCGAACAGGAAATTCAGCACAAATATAAAATAGGAAATTTTACATAATGGCAAAAAAAGCAAAGGCAAATAAGAAGGGAAAAAAACCACATAAAAATCAACCAACAAGTAAAAAATACACAAAATACAAGATTGTTGGAGATAAGGTTATAAGAGAGAAATCTTGTCCTAGATGTGGTCCTGGTGTGTTCTTAATGATTAACAAAGGAAGAGTCTATTGTGGAAAATGTCATTATTCTGAATTCGAGACAAAAGGTGATACTAAGACAGAAGCTAAGAAATAAAATATCTATTTTTCTAAATAAATTCTTTTAAAAATTAATAAATTATAGAATTCTAACAGAAATTCCCATCATGACTAGATTCTGGTGAAATATAATCTTTGACTTCCTGAAATTCTTTTCTTTTTAAGGGTAATCCAATATAAAAATAATCTGCTGGTTCATTAATTCTTATGTTTTTAACTTGGCTTGAAGTATATTTTCCACTATCAATTAAACAAAGGATATATCCCTTAAGTCTGTCTAAGTTGTTAAAACCGCGTTCATAAAAATCTGTTTTTAAACCAATTGCAACACAATAACCTTCTTCTTCCTTATTTCCCCCTGCAAGAACAATTTTTTCTATCTCTTTTTTTGACATGTTTATTAGTTATAAATTATCTTTAAATAATCTTTTACATTTTAGTATATAATAGAATAATCTTGTATTTATCTTGAATAATCTCGATTAAGAGTTAATGAACATAACCCTAGGAACATATTCACTTTTGCTTTCAAACGGTAGGAAAAAGCTAGTGTAAACGTTCTAAAATAAATTTAATTCTGCAATTACGGGTCTATGATCAGAAGGAGTACCTTCAATACATTCAATTTTTTCAATTTTGAATCTATCTTTTTTCACAATAATGTAATCTAAAGTAATGGGTTCTTTATTATTAGAAAAATTGGTAGGCATGAATGAAAAATATGGTTTGATAAAATAAGAAATTTCATAATCTTTCTCAGCAATCTCTTTTAATGTTTTAGTATCTTTCATATTAAAATCTCCTGCAATTATTGGTGAAATATTTTTTTTATTGCACCATTCAAGAGTTTCCTTTAACTGCTGTTTAGAACCTTCATCTGTATTTTCAAAATGAACATTTAATAAATTTATTTCCTCCTTAGGAGTTTCAATAATAATATGAAGAAATCCAAAATCTTTTTCTTTAATCACATGTTTTAGTTTAATTAATTCTTTCTTTTTTATTTTATATTTTGAAAGAATCCCAAATCCGTAGTACATTTCATAATCAATTGGTTTCTCATGCCATTTTGTCATTCTTATTAATTTCTCAAATGTTAAAAATCTATATCCTGCATCTTGATTAATTTCCTCAATTTGATTCTTCCACTTGGATTTCTCGCTTGATGCTACTTCTTGGAATAAAACAATATCCGCATTCTGTTTTTTTAGAAATTGAATTAATTTTTCTTTCCTTTTGTCCCATTCATAATATCTCCATATATTAATTGTTATAATTTTAAGTTTCATTTTATAGTAAATTATTTATTTCTTTTAAATCTGATGATTTGCACTCTCTATTCCGTGTTCTAATGCAGCTTTTGCACATTGAGTATATCTTGGTTCTACTTTTGAATCATTCGCAATTGATTCTAATGTTTTTATTTGCACATTAGGATTTCTACTAATAATTCTTAATATATAACCATACCCTTTTTCTTTACCTATTCCTGTCCCAATATGATGAAGATATTCTGAAGGACAGTTAGGACTAGTAACTAAAGAAGCTTGTATTTCCCAAGAATCAGAATCTTTTTCTTTTGACAATACCTCCATAAAAGAAGAAGTAATGGATTGTGTGGAGGATTGTATATTCAATGAATGGGGGTGTGTAGAGAATTCTGAAGCTATCCAAATAGAAGAGGATATATGGAGAACTGATTATTTTTCTTTTGATGAGTATGAGACATGTAATTATGAGTTAGAGAGTTGTGTGATTAGTTGTGAGGATTAAAATGGTCTTATTTGATAAGGGATGATAAATGATGTTCTTTAAGTAAAAAATATTAACCCTAGGAGGTTCTTTAAGCCGTCAAAAAGATAACTTAAAGCCTCTCCTGGGGAAAAAGAGGTGATAGAAATTAGAGTAAAAGGGGTTATATAAACCTTTCTATTTTGTTACCCTTAAAGAATGACAAGCATAAATTATCTTAAAGTAGTGAATTTGGATCTAAAAAACAGACTAAAAATAGAACTATTTAGGCACTACAAATATATTTATTAGGCACTACTTTTTATTTTCTTAGGTACTACAAAGAATTTTTTAGTTAAAATAAATATAAATATAGTAATAAAACGTAATTAATTATAAAAAGAACAAAAGATAAAAAATAGAATGAATGAAAAAAAATCTTTATCGGTTCAAGATTATGCAAAAGTCCTAACAAAGATTAAAGAAGTAGCTGAAAAAAACTCTAATTTCATTGATAATTTATTATTTTTAAATATTGTAACAGAGAAATCTGAGGATTGTATTGTTCCACCCACATACAGACATTATGGGTTGATTAAAAACCGAGAAGGAAAAATGAATTTTTACTTTTCTGAAAGTGATTATGCTTCCACAGAGAGAAAAATTATTCAAAATGCAGAAGAATTAGCTAAAAAATGGGTATTTTACGGAGGAGAGAAATATCAATCACCTGAACAATTGAAATTAACTTTTTTGAGACAGATTGGAGTAAGAATAGAAGAAAGAGAAGTTAGGAAAGCTAGAATAGACGAAAAAGTAAAGATAAAATTAAGCAAAATAGAAACAGAACTTATGAAAGAATTCTAAACAAATATAAAACCTTTTTCATTAGATAAATTATGAAAATAAAAGAGGATGATGAAAAAATTTCTGTAAAACAGGAACAAATTCATGATTTATTATTCAATCGAGAACTTGGATGGCAAGAAATTATTTATGATTTGATAAATACAGAACAATTAGACCCGTGGGACATAGATATTATTGTTTTAACTGACAAATATCTTGTTAAAATAAGTGAAATGGAAGAAGCAGACTTCTTTGTTTCAAGTAAAGTTTTACTTGCCGCATCCTTGCTTTTAAGAATAAAATCAGAAATTCTTTTGAATCAATACATAAAGAGCATTGATGACATACTTTTTGGCAAAAAAGAACAAGTTAAAACTATTTTAGAAAGAATAGAACTTGATGAGGATATTCCAGAGTTAATCCCAAGAAGCCCTATGCCAAGATTCAAGAAAGTAACATTAAAAGAATTAATGGAGTCATTAAGTAGAGCTATTTCAACTGAAAATAGAAGGATAAAAAAAGAGATAACTACAAAAAATGCATTTAGAGAAAGTTCTTTTTCATTACCTAAGAGGAAATTTAGTATAAAAGATAAGATTGCAGAAATTTATAGAAATTTAACTGATTTATACAAAGAAAGAAGCGAAGGAAGAATAACTTATGCAGAATTTGTAAAAGATAATAGAGAAGAGAAAATATTTTCATTTTTACCTTTGCTTTATCTTGAAGATCAGAAGAAAATATGGATTGACCAGAAAATACCTTTTGAAGATATACATATCTGGCTTAGAGAAGAATATCTTAAACATAACCCAGACCCTTTTGCAGATTTAAGAGAAGAATTAGAAGAATTTGAAAAACAATTAAAGGAAGAAGGAATTGAAGATGAAGAAGGATTTATTGAAGAAGATGAAGAAATGGAAATTGAAGTAGAAGAATCTATAGAATTAAAAAAAGAGGAAATTGAAAAATAAAATGAGATTAGGTGTTCTTTTTTCAGGAGGCAAAGATTCTACTTATGCTGCATATCTAATGAGACAACAAGAGCATCAATTAGCTTGTTTGATTACTATTTATTCAAAAAATAAAGAGAGTTATATGTTTCATACACCTTCTATTACAAAAGTTAAATATCAAGCAAAATTGATGAAACTTCCTTTGCTTGTACAAAAGTCAAGAGGGGAAAAGGAAAAAGAATTAAAAGATTTGAAAAAGGCAATAAAAAAGGCAATAAAAAAATATGAAATAGAGGGGATTGTAACAGGTGCATTGCATTCTATTTATCAAGCAGAAAGAATTCAAAAAATATGTGATGAACTAAAAATAAAATGTATTAATCCGTTATGGCATAAGGAAGAAATCCCTTATCTTGAAGAACTTATTAAAAATAATTTTAAAATTGCAATAATTGGTGTTTTTGCTTATCCTCTTGATGAAAAATGGTTAGGAAGATTGATTGATAAAAAGTTTATTGAAGATGTTAAAGGGTTAAAAGAAAAATATAAAATTCATCCTGCAGGAGAAGGCGGAGAATTTGAAACATTTGTATTAAATTGTCCTATGTTCTCAAGAGAATTGAAAGTTAAATCTTTTAAAGATTTTAAAGAAGGGACAAATAGTTTTAGAAGAGAGTTGAAGGTTAGATAGCTTCAATTATAATTGAAGTCTTCAAATTGTTTATAAATTAAATATTCTAATATATAATATGGCTGAAGAAAATTTTATATTAGTATCTTTGGATGATGCAAAGTCAAAAGAAATATCAGAAGTACTTGGAAGTGAAACTTGTAAGAAAATTATTAATTATCTTATTGAAAATAAAGAAGCAAGTCAAAAAGATTTGTCAGATGAATTAAAAATTCCTATGAATACTTTGGATTATAATATTAAAAAACTTCTTTCATCTGGATTTATACAAAAAAGAAAAAACTTTTTCTGGAGTTCTAAAGGCAAGAAGATAACAATGTATGAAGTTTCTAATAAATCAATTGTGATATCACATAAAAAACCAAGTAAAGATAAAATTAAATCAATAATTCCGGGATTTATGTTAATTGGAGCAGGAACTTTTGCTGTTTGGGTTTTTGAAAAGATTAGTGCAATTAATAGAGCCATTCCTAATTCTTTTTTTGAACAAGACACTATACAGTTAAAAGCTACAGAAGCAGCAACTGCTATGGCTTCTCCGGAGATTATTACACAAGTACCAACATTAATTTCTCCTCAAACTTTCCCTATTTGGGGTTGGTTTTTAGCAGGAGGATTTATTGCTATGTTAGTATTCTCAATTGTAAATTGGAGGAAATTGTAATTATTTTTTATTCAAGATAATTGAAAGTAAATGTAAAATTTACAATCAATATTCTATTCAAAATAATTGAAAGGAGGAAAAATGAAACAAGAAAACAAAACAATTGTTGTCACATCTATTATTGCGGGAGTTATTCTAATTGTAGCATTTGCCTTTTTATTTGTTTTCCAACCAAATACTTCTACTACAAATAGTATAAGTGTTCAAGGGATTTCAAAAATAAAGGCAACACCAGATTTACTTTCTGTGTATTTTAATATTGAAACTAAAGGAGAAACAAGTGCTGAAGCAAGCACTGCTAATGCAGAAATTTTAGAAAAATTAACAACTGCTTTAATTGCTGAAGGATTTGAGAAAGAAGATATTAAAACTGAAAACTTTAATGTTTATCCTAATACTTATTGGGAAAACGATAGAATGAAAGAAGATGGTTTTAAGGCAACTCATTCAGTGATTGTTGAACTTCCTTTAGAGGACTTTGACAAAGCAAGTGAAGTTATTGATGCTGGAATCAATGCTGGAGCAGGAGTTAGCTACATTAACTTCGAATTAACTCAAGAAGCTCAAAATGAATACAAAGCAGAAGCGCTTAAACTAGCTGCAGAAGATGCAAGAGTTAAAGCAGAATCAATTGCTATTGGGTTTGATAAACAAGTTGGCAGATTAATTTCTGTATCTGTAAATGAATTCGGTTATTATCCATGGAATGTTTATAACACAGCTTCAGCAGGATATGCTGAGGATTCAATGATGGTAAAAGAAGTTGCTAGAAATATCCAACCGACAGAACAAGATATCAGTGCCTCAGTTAATGCAGTTTATAAAATGAGATAAATTTTTTTATTTTTTATTTTTCTCTTTTTTAATTCTTTAAATTTAAATACCCCCTTTACTTAGAATTATCATGGAAAAGAGGGGAAGTAAACTTACCATTATTCTTGTAGTAGCTATAGTTGTCCTTGTTGCTTTAAGTGGCTATTTTATTTATTCAGATAATCAATCAAAGCAAGAGATTGATATATTAACATTAGAATTAAGTGATGTTAGAGCACAATTTAAGCAAGTTTCTGATGATAAAAAAGAATTAGATTCAAAATATGATCTTCTTGTTAAAGATGTTGCTGAAATTTATAGAACTTGTATGAATGATAATGCTTGTAAAGGAAGATATCCAAATGTTAGTTGGTATTGTAATAATGTTGGTGATGAAGCAGATAATTATTCACATGTGTGTAAATGTGATGCTTCTTGTAACTTAGTTGCAACAGCAATTTAAACTTAAAAATACACAAATAATTAATTTTTGAAAAATTATCCCTTAAATCTTCAATTCTTTTTCTTTTCCTGTCTTCATATCTTTTATCTTGAACTTCTTTGATTTAACTTCTTCTTCCCCTACAAAAATAACATTGTTAATTTGGCAAGAATTAGCATAATCTAATGCTTTGCTTGGCTTTCCATAGTAAACTGCTACAAGTTCTCCTTTTTCTCTTAATTGTTGTGCTATCTCTATTGCTTTTTTGTCTTCATCTAAAGAAATTATAAGATATTTTTCAGTATTAGTTTCAATAGGTGAAATCATTGCTAATCTATCTAATCCAAATGCTATTCCTGTTGATTGAATTCCATTAATTAAGTAACTTCCACCACCACAAATTGTTTCTTTCATCTCTTTGCTTTTTATTTCAAAAACATTTCCATTATAATAAGACAGACCCCTTACTAAATTAGGTTGGAAAATTATTTTTATTTTATAATAATTACAGAATTTTTTTAATTCTTCTACTTCTTTGTATGCATCATATTTTTTAAAATAAGTTTCTGGTTGTTTGAAGATTACAAGTAATTTTTCTGCTTTGTATTTTTTCAAATTAACTTTTACTTCTTTTTCAGGAAGCTTATCCATTTTATCAATTTCTTTTAACACTTCTAACTTGTTTTTTATTCCTTCTTTTTCTAAAATTTCATTAATTAGTTTTCTATTCCCAACACAAATTTCATTTTTTATTTGAATTTTTTCTAAAGCTTCTTGTGCAACAGCTAAAATTTCAGCTTCATCTTTTATTGTACTTCCAATTACATCAATATCACATTGTGTAAATTGCCTAAATCTTCTAGTATTTGTTGGTTCATCTCTGAAAACTTCCCCTATTTGATATCTTTTATATGGGAGTTTTTTGTTAGTAGATATTCTTTTTAGTTGAAATGTAAATTCATATCTTAGAGCTAAGTTTCTCTCACCTTTATCCTTTAATTTATAAATATCACTTACTGCTTCGTCTTCTTTATTCTCTCCCTTAACAAATTCTTCTGTTTCAACTATTGGAGTCTCAGCTACTTCAAACCCATATTTCCTAAAAGTTTCTGCAAGAACATCTTTCAGTTTTTGTCTTTTTCCTGCTTCTGCTCCTGTAAAATCTCTAAATCCTTTAACAATTTCTGTGTTCATTTTATTTTTGTTAAATCCTTATTTAATTTATCCACCTTTCTTTGAATTTTAAGGATTATTTTCTTAATATTCTTTTTGTTTTTGTAATGTTCATCTTTTATGTTCCAACAAACCAGTTTTTTAAAGAAAATTCCTGAATTAAGGTTAAAAATTATCTTAGGAACATCATCTGCCACATTAACAATTAAATCAGATGTTCTCAAATCTTCCATTGTCAATTGTAAAGCAGGCCTTTTGTTTATATCAACATTAAGCATTTCCTTTCCCAATTCTATTTGTTCAATGTCTGCAGGACCCCCATAAATTAAACCTCTACTAATTGCCTTGATTTTTTTATTTTTTTTAATTTTGTTGAAATATTCTTCAGCAATCCTGCTCCTAAATGCATTATATTTACAAACAAATAAGATTTTCATTTTAAATTTCAGTTAATTTATACTCTTTTTCACCTAATTTTATTTTTTCTCCCTCACTAATCTGATTATTTTTGTTCATTATGTTTATTCTATTAAACTTTCCTTTTGAATTAGCATTTGCTAAATCCAAACTAGCTTTGTCCACAGCAACAATATCGTTTGAATAAACAAATCCAACATCTTCCATTATCGGTTTTTGAGGATGAGATGCACAATCACAATCTTTTGTTATATTTTGTAAAACATTAATAAAAATAAGATTTGGAAATAAAGTAAGAACCGCTTTAGAATATTCTGCTATCTTTTTTTGTAGAGTTTTTGGGGTTTGGCTTATCCATGAAATTTTAACCTGACCATAAGGACAAACAGCAATACACATTGCACAACCAATACATTTTTTCTTATCGATTTTTGCTTTTCCATTAATCATTGAAATTGCTTTAACATCACAGTGTTTTACACAAGTTCCACAGCCAACACACCTTATAGAAACATGAGGACTGACACTTGAATGCATATGTAATTTTCCTGATCTACTTCCTAAACCCATTCCTAAATTTTTTATTGCCCCTCCAAAACCAGCTAAAGCATGACCTTTAAAATGACTTAACACGATTAAAGAATCATATTTCTTTATTCCTTTACCTATTTTACAATTATTAATCTCTACAAATTCACTTCCATCTTCACCATCAAGGATGTCTATTGAACAAAAGTTAAAACCATGTTCTTTTGCTGTTTTAATATGTTCTGTAGAATTTGTTCTACTTCCCTTGTATAACACATTACATTCAACTAAGGTTGGTTCTTTTCCTAATTTCTTGAGTTTGTCACAAAGTTTTTTTGCAATTTCTGGATTCATATAAGTAGTACAACCCCTTTCACCAAAATGAACTTTAATTGCCACTTTTTTTCCTAATTTAGAATAGTCCATACTATCAAGAATCTTATCTATATCTTTTGAAAAATACGCCTCTTTCATTTTTCCTCTTTTTTAATATAATTTCAATACCTTCAAGGGCGAATGGGGAGAATCGAACTCCCGTTATGCGAGCCACAGTCGCACGTTCTGCCACTGAACTACAATCGCCATCATAGTTAATTATTTCAGTTGAAAATGGTATAAAAAACTTGTTAATTTTAAGGATTTAAAACTTGTGTTTTCAATATGTTTTTAAATTTGACTTAATAAATTGATATATGAAACAAAAATATGAACTTCTTGCTCCTGCAGGAGATTTTAGTATGTTGTCTGCTGCTGTAAATGCTGGTGCAAATGCAGTATATTTTGGATTGCAAGATTTTACAATGAGAACAGCAGCAAAGAATTTTACAATCAAAGATTTAGATGAAATTGCTAACATATGTAGACCTAGCAAAGTTAAGAAATACCTAACCTTAAACACAATTGTATATAATAGCGAACTTACAGAAATTGAAAAAATTATTAAAAGTGTTAAGGGAAAAATTGATGCCATAATATGTTGGGATTTTTCTGTTATTAGTCTTTGTAAAAAATATAAAATTCCTTTTTTCATTTCAACTCAAGCATCAATATCAAATGTCGATTCGGCAAAATTCTATAAAAAATTAGGGGCAAAGAGACTTATTCTTGCAAGGGAATTAGACTTAAAACAAATTAAAGAAATATCTAAAATACTCCCAATTGAATGTTTCTGTCATGGTGCTATGTGTGTTGCTGTATCTGGAAGATGTTTTACTTCTCAATTTTTATTTGGGAAATCTGCAAATAGAGGAGAATGTTTACATCCTTGTAGAAGAAAATATTTTGTTAAAGATGATGAGGGGAATGAATTAAAAGTAGATAATAATCAAATTTTTTCTGCAAAAGATTTATGCACTTTACCTTTTATTGAAGACATGAAAAAAGCAGGAATAACTGCTTTCAAGATAGAGGGAAGAAATAGGGATGCGAGATATGTGGATAAGGTTGTTAGAATTTATAGAAAAGCACTTGACAATAAATTAAGCAAAGAGGACATTGCAGAAGAGATCAAAGAATTAGAAAAAATTTACAACAAAGGATTTTCTTCTGGATTTTACTTAAAACTTCCAACTGCAGATGATTTTTCTAAAATACAAAATAATGCTTCTATAGAAAAGAAACATTTTGTTGGGAAAATAACTCATTATTTTGATAAAGTAAGTGTTGCGGCAATAAAATTAGTTTCTGATTTGAAAGTTGGAGATGAAATTTCAATTATTGGTAATGTCACAGGAATTGTTAATACAAAAATTAATTCTATTGAAATGAAAAATAAAAAGGTTATCAAAGCAAGTAAAGGAGAAGAAATAGGAATAAAAATCCCTAAAGTAAGGAAAAATGACGATGTCTATGTAATTCTAAAAAATAAATAAAAAAATAAAAAAATAAAAATTAATTAACCGGCAATAAACTTAAAAGAAGTTTTTTGTTGTTGACAAGGTTGTACATTTCCTGATGTATCTGTAAAGTAAGGTATAACTTCTACTGTGTTAAGCCCATTTGCATTAACAACTAGTGTATCTACTGTTTTTACTGTACCCACTAATTCAGCAACATCTCCGGAGAAATCTACTGCAGCAGAACTTTGAACTCCAGAAGTTATATTCTTAAAGATAAGTTTAGCTCCAGAAATTGTTTCTGTACCTATTTTTGATAAAGCAACAGTACACATCTTATTAGTTGCTCCGTTTGAACAATTCACTCTTGTAGCTTCAATAGTAATTCCCATACATTTTGCAGTATTACTTGCTTGCTTATTTTGACCTGTTAAAACATTTCCAACAACAACCCAAACTCCCCCTATTGCAACTAAAGATAATACCACAATTAGCAAAGTTATTACAATATCAGATAATCCCCTTTTGTTTTCAATCATTTTGACCTCCTTTCATACTTAAAGTTAAGTATAAAAAATATAATTAATCTAAGTTTAAAAGTATTTTGATTGTGTTAAAAAGTATACTTCTTAATAACTCATGAAAAATAAAAAAGAAGAAAATAAAAAATAAAAATTTTTAAGCTGCAACAAACTTAAAAGAAGTTTTTTGCGAGCAAGATATAACATTCCCTGAAGGATCTGTGAAGTAAGGAATAACATCCACTGTGTCTAATGCATTTGTTGAAAGCACTTTTGTGTCTGAGATTATTGCAGTTCTTCCTACAATTTCTGGAACATCATTAGGAGAATCTATTGCTTCAGTGCTTTGAACCCCTGTTGCTAAATTTTTGAATACTAACTTAACCCCAGATATAGCATCAGAACCTGTTTTAGCTAAAGTAACATTACATGCTTTATTTGTTCCTGTGCTTGTACATACTACTTTTGTAGCATCAATAGCAACTGCTAAACAAGCTGCAGCAGAATCTGATTGTTGTCCTCCCTTACTAAGAACATTCCTAACAACAAGCCAAACTCCTCCTATTGCAACTAAAGATAATACTACAATTAGTAAAGTTATTACAATATCAGATAGCCCTTTTTTGTTTCCCATCATTTTAACCTCCTTTTAGGATTTAATATTAAAGATAATCTTTGTAATGGGTTTTACTTTAAAAACATTTCGTCAGTATAATTGAAATTAATCGTGGCTAAAATAAAAAATATTTGCTTTTTTATCATATTTACAGTAACCCAATCCTCTAAAAAAGATTAATTCTTCATTTTTAAAATTCATTCCAGAATTTCCTAAGACTTTTGTTCCGTCAGGCATTATTACTTTTAATTTCCCTTTTGGATTTTCTTCAAAATCAGCTGATTTTGCTAATTCTGAAATAACTTTCCGATTTAAAGAATAAAGAACATCTACAGGAACTTTAATGTCATTCTGATTCAATCCTATATTTTCAACAAATTTTCTTAAAACTTCTGGTTGAAACCCCCTTTTCCTTAAACTTTGAACACTCCAAGTTCTTGGATCATCCCACCCGGAAAATTCTCCTGATAAAATTTCTTTTTGAGATTTGCTTTTGCTAATTTTCGCACCCATACCTTCTACTTTAACCATTCCTGCATGAAGTAATTCAGGATATTTCCATCCAAATATATCCCAAATAAATTTTTCCATTTCACTTTCGATCATTAAATCTTTTCCCCTAATTATGTGAGTTATTTTTAATAAATGATCATCGATTGCCCAAGAAAATTCTAATAATGGCCAGACTCTATATTTTTTCCCAACTCTTGGATGTTCTCTTTCAGAAATCCTAAATAAAACCCTATCTCTAAAAGCAGGGTCAGGGCTTTTCATTGAAGTTTTTAATCTTAAAGAAGCTTGCATTGGTTTATATTCTGTAAACATTTTTTTCCATTCCTCAAGAGCTTTTTTCGGGGTTTGTTTTCTATGTTCACATTCAATTCCTTTCAAACGGTTTTCTCTTAGTTTTTCTAAAGAACATAAACAAACATAGGCTTTTCCTTTTTCAATTAGTTCTTGCGCATATTTGTAATAAATTTCTAATCTGTCTGATTTGTATAATATTGGTTTTTCATAATTTACTTTAAGCCAATCAAATGCTTCTGGAATAAGTTGATAAGCATCTTTCATTATTTGTTTTTCTTCACTTCCAATGGTATCATCCATCATGAACATTAATTTTCCTTTATATCTTTCAGCATAAAGGGCATTTAGCAAGTAAGTTTTTGCATTCCCAATATGTAATGCGCCTGAAGGGAATGGGGCCAAACGTAAAACAACTTTTCCTTCTTTAGCATTAGGTAATTCTTCTAATCCTTCTCTAACTTCTCTTTCACTAACATCATCTTTTAATTTTGCAAATTCTTTTTCTTGCTCTTCAAAGGACATAGCATTTACTTTCATAATTATTTCACAAATCTTTTTTACGTATTTCCCAACCTCAGAATTTTTTAAACCTTCATTAAATAAAGAGGAAATTACTGGCCCTTGCATAGCTTTTCCTTCGTGAGCAACAGCGTTCTTTAAAGCGTAAGCATAAGTTTTGTTTTCTAAATCTTCCATTAATTTTATAGAAAAAAGGACTTAATAAATTTAATCAACAGCTATTCTTAATTTCTTTTCAAGAAGCTCTATTCTTTGTTTTAGATAATAAACCTGATTTGATAAATCTTCAATTCTATTAGTCATATCTAAAAGTCTTTTTGCTAACTTTTGTTTTTTGTCAGGATAATCATTTTGATTAGAAGTATCATTATCCCAAGAAACATCTGATGACGAAGAATTGCTTGAAGCATTAGCAAAATTTCCTAATACTCCTAAATCAGCATAAGAATCTGAATTTGAACTTGAAGAACTTGTATCTGAAGATTGTTGAGAAACAGAAGCTCTTCTTTCAGAAGATTTAAATCCCTCACTCCAATCAACAACTTTCTCTTTTTTCTTTCCAAATAAACCCATACAATGAAAAGGATTTATTTGTTTTTAAATTTAGCTGAGAAGAAACATTTTTTAAACAGTCTGTCCTTATTTGTTATATGACTGAGATGGATGAACTTATTGCAGGAATAAACCCTGATTTGTATTATGCAGGTGATAAAAGAGAAATATTAGAAGTAAAAGAACGCGTTAAGAAAGAAGGTGTTGTTCAAGCAATTAAAAGTCTTAAAGGAAACAAGAAATGGAAAGGGGCTAAATCAGAAGCTTCACATACTCTTATTTATGATTCCTCTTCGGAAACTCTTGAACCGGTTTATTTTTTTATAATTGATTTAATGAATGATTTGGGATTAAAACCAGAAAAATTAATTGATAATTTTAGTTCAACTCCTGGAAGTGGACATTTTTCTGAATTAGGACAAAAAGCAACAATTATGCAACAACAAGCAACTAAAATTTTAGGAGATGTTAATACTGTTTTAAGAAGTGTGCTAAATATTGTTTATGACTTAAAGGATTTCAAAATGAGATTACAGCACTATGATACCTTGAAATCAAAAAAGAAAGAAGAACAAGAAGCAGCTGTTCTTTCTTTAAAACAAATCTGGATGGATAAAGTTGATTTTGCAAAGGGAAATTCAAGTATAAAGGCAATGGGTGTTGGACAAGCTGGTTTTCAAACTTTAATTGATGGTTTCTTAGTTGTTAATGATGAAAAAGATGTTGATAAAATAGATTTGAATGATAGAATAAAAAGGATTTTGAAACCAAGAATTTTAGAATTTAACATTTGGCTTAAAGAATCAGAAAAAGAATTAAGAAAAAGATATGAATTAGAAAAAACTTATTTAAAAAGTCAAGTTAGTAGTTTAAACCTTTATTCAAGATGGGCTAAACCTTATTTGAAAGCTGCTCAAGAATTAGAAATGAAAGATTTTGGAAGAAATCCGGCATTAGTAAAAACATTCAATAGCATTATCCTTGAATTAACATTAATGGGTAAGAATAAATTAGACCCTGTTGATGAGTCTTCAAAAATGAATTTACCTGCTGATTTAGCTAAACCTCAGTTCATTAAAAGTCTGAAAAGAAATTATTATTCTGTTATTTTAGTTGATTTTGTTTTTAGAGGAATTCCACAAAGATTAAACCAACAATCACAATATGTTTTTGGTGGGAGAACAGAGGTTACATTTAAGGGTTATGCTTTAAACGACGATGAATTGAAAAAATTTGAAGAAGAGATGAAAAAATCTGATATGAATGATGCACTTTCTTTAATTGAAGGAACAACAAAAGATAGTTTAGGACAAATACAATCTGAAATTGATTCTTTTCTAAATGAAAAACCAGAGGAAGAGAAAAAATCAGAGGATAATTCAAATCCTTTTTTAGCTTTAATTGGAAAATATGAAGATAATGGTTCAAGTAAATCCTCCTCACAAAAACCAAAATCAGAAACAAAAAAAGAAACAATTGTTTCACCCGATACTTGGATTGAAAAAAATTATTTTAGAAAACTTGCCTCAGACAATGTAAAAACAAAAACTTATGATTTAGTTGATTATTATAAGAAAGGGCATGGAATGGCTAGTTTTACTTAGAATTTATTTTTATCAGATAACTTAATAAATAAAGCGGGTTCTTTTGAAAAAGAACCTAGCATGGTAGAAAATGGGAAAACTAATTTATCTTATTGTTTCGATAAATTAATAAACAAAAATATGTTTTATTGAGCATGGGTGATTATAGTATAAATAATATTTATCAGGGAGGATATTCATCTCTTACTCCAAAGTATGGCACTTCTTTTGGGAATTACAATATTAATCCAAAAACATTAGGTATGTCCACTGATGGTAGGACAGCAAATATTATTCAAGAGGTCTCTAACAAACTTAATACAGGGGCCAAACATACAGAAATTGCTACTGTTGGACCAGGAGAATTTGATGCAATACCAAAACAACAATTTGAAGAAATGAGAAGATTAAGTAAAATAACAGGCACAACTGTTTCTTTACATGCTCCTATTGTTGAATTATCCGGATTAACACAACAACAATTTTCAAATGTAAATCGTGAAGGTGCTGAAAGACAAATCTTTTCTGCAATGGAAAAGGCCCATATGATGAGCCCTAATGAAAATATTTCAGTTACTGTTCACTCTTCTGCTGCCCCTTTTCCAGGAAGAACTTCTGCTAAAGGAAAAGAACCTGAAAATGTTTTAATAATAAACAAAGACACAGGAAGTGTTCATACAATTCCTGTTAAAGAAAGAACTTTCCCAGGAGAACCAGCAAAGAGAGATGTAAAACAGGAAATTAATAAACTAAATGAACAACAATGGATTGAAAACTTAAGACAATTAGAACATCGTTCTCAACTTGGCGGAGATGTATTAGAAAAAACAGCTTTAACAAATTTTTTAAGCGAATCTGAAAAACTGAAAGGAAAAATTTTAACAGAAGAAGAGAAAAATGCACAATTTGAATTTGGAAGAGGTGCAAATTATTTGTATGGTTCTTACAATGAATTGAAAGAATTATTTGATACTGCTTATAATAATGCTTCTGATGTTGAAAAAAATAAAATAAAACAATTCTATGAAGAAGTTGAAAAAGATGCAAAGAAAGTGGCTCAAAATCCTAGGGAAATGAAAAATGCATTGTTAGTTAAAGACATTGTTAGAAAAGGTGTTGAATTTCTGGATAAAGAAATTGCTCCTCCGCAACTTTACGGAGATTTAAATGATTTTGCAAGAGAAAAAACAGCAGAAACAATTTCTAATGTTGCATTAAAATCATTAAAAGATAAAAATATTGGGAATGGGGATATAAATAAAACTCCTGTGATTAATGTTGAAAATCCTCCTGCTGGAATGATGTTTAGTGAAGGACAAGATTTGAAAGATATTGTTGAAAAATCACGACAGAAATTTGTAGAAAAAGCTGTTCAGGGAGGGATGGGAGAAAGAAGCGCTAAAGAAGCTGCTGAAAGACTTATTGGAGTTACTTGGGATGTTGGACATATTAATATGTTGAGAAAATATGGGTATGAATCAGAAGATATTATTAAAGAAACAGAAAAAGTTGCGCCCCTTGTAAAACATATTCACTTATCAGATAATTTTGGTTTTGAACATACTGAACTTCCTATGGGAATGGGAAATGTTCCTATGAAAGAAATTCTTGATAAACTTGGAAAACAAGCTTTTGATGCAAAGAAAGTTATTGAAGCTGTAAGTTGGTGGCAACATTTTCAAACACCTCCTTTCAAGGAAACATTATCTGCTTTTGGTTCTCCTATTTATTCAATGCAAATGTCTCCTTATTGGAATCAAAGTTTAGGATTGCAACAAGGTTACTATGGGGGATATGGTGCAATGCTTCCTTCTGGAAATTATGAAACAATGGGTGCTGGTTTCTCTCGGTTGCCTATGGAATTAGGAGGACAACATCCTGGTGGAGAAGGTGGAAGAATGTCTGGAAAGGGGATGGAATAGCGACAACACCTACGGTTTCGTTCGCTTGACTTTTCCTTAAAATACAATTAAGACTAATAAGTAAAAATATATATTTAAAAATATATAAAACATAATACTATAAGATGGTTGAAAAAAAAGGTGTGAAAAAAGTTGTAAAAACAACTAAACAGAATTATCCAACTTTACAATTTAAATTGGAATCTGAGATTGCAATGGATTTTGCTATTAAGGCTTACGAAAATTTTGACAAGATAATAAAATCAATTGTTCTTTTTGGTAGCTCTGTAAAAAATACAGCTGTTGCAGGTTCTGATATTGATATTGTAATTGTTATAGATGACGCATCAATAAAATGGGATCAAGAATTAATTGCTTGGTATAGGGAAGAATTAGATAAACTTTTGAAAAAGAATCCTTATCAAAAAAGTTTACATATTAATACAATCAAATTAACAACCTGGTGGGAAGATTTGATGAGAGGAGACCCTGTTATTCTAAATATTTTGAGATATGGGGAAGCAATGATTGACTTTGGCGGATTTTTTGAACCTCTAAAATTTTTATTATTAAATGGAAAAATAAAATCAACTCCTGAATCAATTTATACTTGTCTTCAAAGAGCACCAACTCATTTGTTAAGAAGTAGAGCAGCAGAATTAGGTGCAATAGAAGGTTTGTATTGGGCAATGGTTGATTCCTCACATGCGGCATTAATCGCAGCTGGGCTTTCACCTGCATCACCTGAACATGTTCCAAATGATTTGAAAGAAACTTTTGTTAGCACAGGAAAATTAAAAATGAAATATGTTTTATGGTATAGGGATTTACTTATTCTACATAAAAAAATAAGCCATGGTGAAATAACTGAATTAAAAGGCGTTCTTATAGATGATTGGCAAGCAAAAGCAAATGAATTTGTAAAAGTAATGGCTGATTTAGTTAATCAGAGTATAAAATAATTTAAACCGTTGGTTAATTGAAATTTTTCATTCTTTCTATATCTGCTTCTAATCTTAATTTTCCATCAGAAGGAAGATAATCTGAAAAACATGAACAAGGCTCAACTTCTGCTATAACTGCTTTTCTGGTATTTCCTCCAAAATAAACAATTTCTCTTAATTCTTGTTGGTTAGAATTATAGATGTCGTCGGGATAAAATTCTTCCATTTTTTATTATTTTAAAAAAAGAAATTTAATTAAGATCGTAATCCACAAGAGGTTCAACTTTTCTAGATTCCTCACAAAGAGCTATGTAATGTTCACCTTGATTTGATAAGAAGTTTCTTATTTGTTTTGGTTTTTTACCTTCTAATTTAAGTTCTTTAATTTCCAATTCAAGTAATCCTTCTTCTCTTGTTTTTGCTTCAAGAGTTAATCTTTCTCCTCTGTCAAAGTCATTTGGTGTTATCATCTTGTTTTTTATTTATTTAATTAAGCCTTTTTCAAAGCTTCTGAAAGCATATCCTTGTAAGTAGGCTTCATAGCTTTATTCATTAACTCGTAGAAATTTCTTTCTTCAAGGTAGTTAATTATAGTTGCAATCGGTTGTAATTTTTCAACTGTTTTCTTAGCTTCTTCTTTTTGAGCTTCATCAAATAATCCAGTCTTATCTTTTAATTTAGCTTGAGCTTGTGAATATTTCTTTGTTATTGAACCAATTGTTTGGTCTGAATATTTATCAAAAACAGCTTTTGCCTCTTCTGCTTTTTCATCTCCTAAAAGTCCCTTGATAACAGGGCTTCTTAATCCATAGAAATCTGAAACAGATAACTTTTCTAATGTGTCTTGGTATTTTTTATTATAAGTGTTAGTTGCAGCAGCAATACCCTCTTCAGAAGCAAGTGTTCCTGCTTTTAATCCACTGATAATGTCTTTATCTAATCCAAAACTATCCACTAATGTTTCTAAAGAACCTTTCATGAAATGTGCTGTTTCTTCAGAACTTCCTAATCTTGCAGTTACATTAGCATATTGATATCTAGTGATGTCTTCAAGATATTTTTGTGTTGGTGATTGTGTTTCAGCCATATATTTTATAGAAACATGAACTTTATAAATGTTTTGTTTTTGTTATTACTAAAGAAAAGTAACAAAATTACTTCTTTGAAACAGAACCAAATTCATAAGCAATTCTTGTTGCACAAGGAAGTTTTGCTTTTATTTGTTTGAATATTTTTCTAACAAAAGAACATGATTTTGGAGTTGAAACAGCGACAGACATTATTCTTTCACCTTTTCTTAATATTGCTGCTTTAGCAATTGCTCTTCCGAAAGATAACTGCATTCCTTTCTGAGTTCTATCTGCTCCTGCACCTGTCAACATCTTATTTTCTCTTTGAATATGGTGTGTGTAGGGAATAATTCTAAAGTAATATTGTTGAGCACCAATTTCATCATTAAGTTTTCTATCTATGAACTGTCTGCAAGCTTCAAGTGCATTTTGTCTTATTTGAATATTATCGTCTGTAACTAATGTTAAAAGATGAGGTAATTTTCCGTCTTCATATCCTTTTCTATTTCCCATATTGAACTTAGCAATCTTTGCTGGAGGAACTACTTTTGCATAAGCATATTTTTTCTGTTTACTTGTTCTTGTAAAAGGAACAACATGCTTCTTAGAATATGATGATGCTTTTCTTAATGCCATTTTACTTTATCTCCACCTTTGTTGTAACTGCTTGACCAGGAAGTCCTGTCTCAAATATTGCTCTAACAACACCGTTGTTTCCGTGAGCACCTGCAATTTTTCCTTTTATTTTCTTTCCTGCAGGAGATGTCCAAGTAGCTTCTTTTCCAACATATTTTTCAGCTTTTTCTCTTGAGTCAACTCCGTCTATTTCTATTAGAAAATGTCTCTCAATTATTGTCTTTCTTCCTCTTCGGAATTGTATAATTTTTCCTTCCATATAATAATTAGTTAGAAAGTTAGTTTTTAAAAGTTTCTCAGAGCAATTTAACAATATTCATAAGTTTAAGGGAGTTATTTTTCCAAGACAATAATGCTTCTTCCAACAATTGAATCTTCTCTAAACTCATCTATTGGAAATCCTTTAACGATCTTTAATCCTACTGATGAAGCTATTTTTTGAAAATTACATTCAATTTTTTTCTGGTTTGTTTTGATTAAAGGACAAGTAAAAGCTATTCTTCCATGAACTTTATTTTTTAGATTCTTTAAAACAACTATCATTAATTTTTCAAAACCGGCAAGCATTTTTTGTGCTTTATCAGGAGTAGGCATACTTTTTTGTAATTCCCCTAAATCTGGTTCAGCAGCAATTCCGTGAACTAACGGAATATTTACTTTTGAAGAATCGTCGTTTATTAATTGATAATCTTTTTTTTGAAATTTAAACCACTCCAAATTTGATTTTGCCCCTTCAATTGCATTAGCATCTACATCTATTCCAATAACTTTAATATTTTGTAAAAGTGCTTCTTGTAATATAACGCCTATTCCGCAAAATGGATCAAGTAAAGTTTCATTTTCTTTAACCTTAGATAAATTAATTAAAATTTTAGCTAATCTTGGAGAAATAGAAAGAGATTCTCTTCTTATTGGTTTAGTCATATCTCTTTTTTCAATTTTATCATAATCGCAAGATTCAATTATGCTTCCAAAAGTATTTTCAAAAATAAAATATTGTTCATGTATCAAATTTGAAGATAAGTTAGAAACAATTTCTCCTGATTGTAATTTTATTCTACCTGTAAGTTTTTTCTCTGTTGCTTTTAATTTTTCTTCTCTAAACCTGTCTTTTAAATATTGAAGGAATTCTACAAAACTTTTTCCATGAAAATCAAACACCACATAATTTAATTTGTTACTTGTTCCTTTGTATAATTCTTGTTTTTCTAATTGTTTGCATATCTGATTAAATTCTCCTTCTGCTAAAACTTTCCCTATTGATATTGTTCCACCTAATCTTTCAACAATCCCTGCTGGAATAGTTCCATCTATTTCAGTTAATATACCATTATGAACCTTGGACAAGATTTTGAAATTTATTCTTTCTCTTTCAAAAAATGATTTTAGTTCTGCAATTGATAAATCAACATTTCTTCCAAGTATAAACAAATATTTATTTTTCATATTAAAAACATGTTTTTAGAGATTAAAAAGGATGTTATTTACTGCATTAATTGAATCTGATCTAGAAATGTTTTAGACAAATTAATCAATGGATAACTGAGATTAAAATTAAGCTTAAACAGCAACCTTAGGGATAAAATTAAATTTTCAAACATTTTTATTTCTCTTTTGTTTTTTCTTTATTATTTTTAGACATAAACTCACATCTTTGATTATATTCAATTAAATCATTTATTAAAATTGAAGCACTTTTTCTTGCCTCATCAACTTTGTGAGTATCAGATTTTCCTTTTTTGAATTCTGTTCTTGCATGTATAATATCCTTCAAAATTCTTAAGTGTTGTGGAGCAAGTTTTGCTTTTTTGACAAGTTTTTCTTCGAATTCAGCAATTAATTTTTCTTGTGATTTACTACCGAACATTGATTTCAAGATTGTAAAAACATCTTGGTAAATTTGTTCTATTGTTTTTTCTTGAGCACGTATTTCAATTTGTTCTCTTAATTCTTTTAATCTTTTAAGATAATCTTCTGTGTCTTTTACTAATTTATCAACTTCTGTTCCAGAAATTTCTTTTATTCTTTCATGTTCATAATCACGCCAGATTTCAACAACTCTTTCTAAAATTTTGATATATTTTGGTTCAAGCATTTTTTCTTTTTCAACGAAAATCTTTTTCATATCATTAACAAGTCCATGTTTAGCTGTTGTTGGAGGAAGCCCATAAAGCATAAGTAAAGCCTGGCTGGGTGTTGTAACTCCCCAGAATATTTCATTAACAACAACATCAAGTAAAGCAGTTTTAACTCTCTTCACTGTCTTATCTCCCATTGACATAAACATATCAATAGCTTCAGGAGATGGTTTTAATTTCCCCATTCTTAAAAGAGATTTCCATGGCATGAATGTTCCTCTATCATAAATAGGGACACCATCTCTAATAAAAGTGAAAATAACAGGATGAGCATCTTTAACACTTTCCCAAAAATCTGTTAAAAGATAAACTTGTGGAGAAAGCTTGTTTTGAACTCCTGCAATTGAAGAAGCTTCTGAAACATATTGATAAATAATTGCTCTTAATCTTTCTTTTAGTTCAAGTCTTGGCATTCTTTTTACATCAGTATCATTAATAATTATAAAAACATCAACATCTGAAGTTGGAACAGCTTCTCCTCTTACTAAACTTCCACCAATAACATAACTTACAACATATCTTTCAAATTTTTGAAGAACAAGAGATTTGTGTATTTCAGCAACTCTTAATGCTCCCAAAATTCCAGTATCATGTAAGGGGTATGACATTGCAATAGCCCCATTTAAATCAAATTTACCATCAAGACAAACTTCCCATAAATCAGTAGGGCTCTTAACTTGAAGCCATATTTTTTGCTTCATTTCTTCAATCTGTTTTATAATTTCAGTTTTTATTTTTTGAGATTCTTTAAGGTTTTCTTCTGGAACAACCATCAAAAGATGGATATATTTTTCTGTTTCTTTTGGAACTTCTTCCTCTTCAATAAAATTTTTTATAGAAGCTGGTGGTAAAATACTAAGAACTTGTGTAAATGGATATTTCTTAAGAATAAAAGCACTTAATTTTTCAATTTCTTTTTTTGCTTTTTCTAAATCCTTTTTTGCTTTTTCAGAATTTTCAGGAATAAGTTCTTTGTTAGTTGAATATTTATTATCAATATTCATTTCAGGAATATCATTTTCATGATTTTCATGAGTTTCATTTCCCATATATAGAAAAAAGATAATCCATATATAAAGATTGTCTTTAAGCCTTTTTTACAAATGACTTAAAGTAAGCAATGTGCCAAAGAATATGGAAAATTGAAATTATTGTCATAATTATTCCTGCTTCTACATGTAAGAAAAGAAGATTAAACCATTCTGGAAAAACAATATTATAATTAATTTTAATTATCAAAATAATTCCCCCTATTCCAGATATTAAAAAAGATAGTAAAAGTAAAATATTCCATATTTTTTTATGGATCATAAAAGAAATAACTTTTTTAGTTGAAAGAAAATAACTTAGTAAATAAAGACCACAAACCACAATTAAGAGAAGAATAAATGGGTATTTTGGAACTTGTAAAGATTCAGATTTAAGATTTTCTTGTGTAATTGTTTGAGAATAATCACATAATTTATCTTGATTTGTGTCTATATATTTCCCACAATCCCCTGGATAAGGATCATTTTCTAAACCAAGGGGACAATCTGAGGCATTTAACATAGGCAAAGCTAAGAATAATACTAAAAAAGACAAAATTAAGTAAATCTCTTTTTTCATTAGGGTTAAATCAAAATATAGTTTATAAATTTAAATAAGCTTCAGTATAAACTTTTAAAAATGCTGTAAAATTAAGATAATTAAGGCCTTGTAGTCCAACGGCTAAGATATCTCGTTTACACCGAGAAGACCGAGGTTCGATTCCTCGCAGGGCCACTTAGTTAAAAAAAGAAAGATGACAAACTATATTAAATATTTAAAAAATAATCCTAAAGGATACTGGTTTAAAAGAAAGTTATATGGTTGGGGATGGGTTCCGGTAAAATGGCAAGGATGGCTTGTAATTTTAACTTGGGGAATTCTATTTGCTCTTTCGATAGCTTTAATTGAAAAAAATGATCATGAAATTGGTAAAAATTTTGCAATGATTATTATTTTTACTTTAATACTACTTTGGATTTGCTACAAAAAAGGTGAGAACCCAAAATGGAGTTGGGGAAAATAATTTAATAATAAAAGGAGGTTAAAATGAAACAAAAATCAAAGAAGAAGAAACTAGCTGAAGAGAGTGGTGATTGTGGGGATAGCTGCAATTGTGGAAATGGTAAATGCGGTGGAGCAGTTTACGGATTAGGATTTATAGGGGCAGCAATTTATTACATTTCAACAGCAACAAGTTTTTGGATGGGAGTTTTAGGATTCTTGAAAGCTCTTGTTTGGCCAGCATTTTTAATGTATGACTTATTAAAGTTTGTTGGAGCGTAAATTTTTTTATTTTTTATTTTTTATATTTCTTTTTGAATTTATTGTAATTTTAGGGAATACCAATTTTTTTAAATGGTGTTTATTTAATAAAATCAGCTTATGCGCCGCTAGTTAATCGGTAGAATATCTCGTTGCCAACGAGGTGAGCCGGGTCCGACTCCCGGGTGGCGCATGAACAACACCTACGGTTTCTTTACAGTCATTTTCCCTCTAGCTTTAAACGTATATGGTAACCACAACTGGTTTTCTCTCAAAATTTAAACACATTGAGGGTTCTTTATTTTTTCTTTTTTATTAAAGTTATAAATAAAGAATTATAGCCGCAATTTTTCAGAATAATAATCCTTAAAAATAAAATAAGTTATGATAATCTCTTATGGATTATGAAAGAGGTTTACAAGAAAGAATTGAATGTTTAGTTACGAATGGGCTAGGATATTCTGAAAGAATTCCCCAAATAATAAAATGGTGGGAAGATTCCGAGATTAAACTCCAGACCTCTTTATTTTATATGGATGTTTCAGATGGAAAAGAAAAAGTCTTAGAAACAGAAAATCTAAATGAAAGATTGAATGATATTTATAGGCTGTTTGAAAAAATAGGAAAATTTGAAAAATCCCTTAGTAGGGATAATGTGAATCATTTTTAAACACTTTATTCTTATATTAGGATAGGAGAGATGAGATGATATATATTCCTTTTATTGGAGCATTAGCGCTTGGGGTAGGAACTATTTGGGAAAAGATCCTTCTTAGAAAGAAAAAGATGGACATCGGAACATATCAAACAATAAGTTTTCTTTCAATTATTATTCTAATGTTACCCTTACTTTTTTTCTTTTGGAAATTGGATTCACAAATTTTTGAATTAAAAAATATTTTAATTTTTTTAGGAATTATTATTTGTGCTGTTGTTGCAAATATTTTTGCATTGTATTCTCTAAAAGGAGATAAAGTTACAAAAACAGAACCTGCTCGAGTTATTGAGCCTGTTTTTGTTATTTTGATTGCATTAATCTTAAGTTTATTCATAGAAGAATTTGAAACTTCAAGCTCTAAATTCATTTTACCTGCTTTAATTGCTGGATTAGCTATAATTTTTCCCCATATTAAAAAAGGAAACATAAAATTTAACAAATATTTTACTGCTGCTTTAATTGCCAGTTTCTTATTTGCTTTAGAACTTACTTTATCCGATTTAATATTAAGTTTCTTTACACCTATTTCTTTTTATTTAATAAGATGTGTTTTTATTTTTGTAATAAGTGCTTTTATCTTTAAACCAAAACTTACTCAAATTGATAAAAAGACTTCTTTGAATATATTATTAATAGGAATAGTGTGGATTTCTTATAGAATTGCAGTTTATTTTGGTTATATAAGATATGGCGTGATGTTCACAACATTAATTACAATGATGGCTCCTATTATGATATATCTTCTTGCTAGTATTTTCCTAAAAGAGAAATTAAATTGGAAAAATATCCTGTCTTCTATAATTATAACTGGCTGTGTAATTTATTCTGTTTTGATTTAAGAAAAAATTCTTTTAAAGATTCTAAAAACCTTAATTTTTGGTAATTACGTGTAACTATATAATAACAACATAATAGAAATACTTATAAACCTGGTAATTGTAAGAAATTAATGAATTATGAAAAAATGGGAATAGGAAAAAAGATAGCTTTAGGAGCTATGGCTTTATTTTTAGCAGGTAACCAACCAGCTATTGCTCAAACTTTTAATCAACCTAAACCAGAAATTAAAGGAGCTGTTTCATTTTTTGGATATAATAATTCCCCTTACACAATATGGCCAGAGGGAAAAATAACTTCAGAGAATGGACAAACTTACCTTTTAAAAGAAAAAAATTGTATTTCTGAAACAGGAGATATTATGCCTGCAAGTTTTTTCAAGGAAGCAGAAACAGCATTAACAGTAGCTTCATCTAAATTAGTAAAAGATAAGGCAAGAGTTCTTGATTATTTTACCTATTTTCATACCCCTTCTAAACAATTAAACACCTTCCCTATATTTAGCGATGGAAAAGCATATCTTGGAGCAAATTGTTATGACATTGACGCAGACCATGATGTTTTTAATGACCCTGAAGCAGATGGGTTATTCGGGCCAAAAGATCAACAAATGAGTCCAGAATTTGCAAAAACATATATTGATGCTTTAAAAAAAATTAAAGAAGTGTCTGGATTAACTAGTTCTTCAATTTTCCCACCTATATCTGAAAGAGAAAGATTAACTGTTGCATTCCAAATAGAAGACCATAAAGATTATCTTCAAAATAAAGGCAGCTCAATTGTAAATGAAAATTATCAAATTGTTCTTAACAGATTAAATCAAACTGAAAAAAATATTTTTGATTTGAAAGAAGATATAAAGTTAATGAAAGATGCTCCTGGTTATGATGTTTCTCAGATGAATGCAGACATTGAAGTATTAAAAGGGGAAAAAGAAAAAATCCTTAAAAGTTTAGAAGAACTTACTAAAACAGAACCAAAAATAGTTTATGTTGAAAATTCTTATAATGATTCTGCCTTAAAAGCTGCTGATACTAAAATTACAGCTGAAATTGATGGTATTAAAGTTAAAGTTAATGAATATAACACTACACTAAATGGATATGATATAGCACTTAAAGCATTAGGCTTAGAAGTAAAAGAATTGAAAAATGCCCCTAATCAAGAAACTAAATATTTAGATTTGGAGAAAAGAGTCACAAAAGTTGAAGAAGCAAACTCAGATGTTCAAAGTAGAAATATTTATGATGGTTCTCTATTATGGAATGAAGTAAATAAATTAAAAAATAAGCCTATTTATGATGATCAAAAAGTATGGGATGCTATCTCTGTATTACAAAATACTCCAGGTTACAATGACAAACCGGTTTTAGATAAAATAGAAGCATTAAGAACAAAATTAAAATTACTTGAACCTCTTGAAGGAATAGCTAAATTTGTAGAAGAATCTAATAAACCAACAACAGATGTTCCAGCAGTAGTTCCTCAAACTAGTCTTGCTGAAGAAGAAAAATCAGTATTATATGAACAACCTACACCTATTGTAACTCCTGTTGAAGAAGAAGCAAAACAAAATGCATATTTTACTACTTTAGCAGGTTTATTTGTTGGAGAAAAAGGACCTTATGTTAGAATGGGCATGAATTTAGAATTTATGTTAAAAGAAAAATTAGCTTTAGGTTTGGGAGTAAGAATGAATATTTTAAATCAAAATGAGTTGTTAGAATCTGTCTCAGGAGATATTGGCAACACAGGACATACTTATGAAGGAACAACCACAAGCAAAAATAGGGTTTCAATTGAGGGAATATTATCTGTACTTTCTGATCCATTAATGTTAGAATTTTCTTTAGGTAATCAAATTGAAGATATTGAAACAATTGAAACAATAAGAGACCCAGATGGAGAAGTATCTCAAAATGATCCTTTATTACAACAAGTTTCAACTTTAAAATATGGAATGGGGGTGGGAATGACAATTCCTACTAATAAAAATTTCAATCTTGGATTAATAGTAAGATTAGATAACACAACAGGGATTAGTGCCGGAATTTTTGGAAAATATAAATTCCCTCTGGAAGAAAAAAAGGAAGAAGAAAAATGAACACAAGAAAAACAATTTTATTTTTAGTATTAAGTATGTTCTTACTTAGTACAGTTTCTGCTATGGTTACTGATGCAGATTTTACAGGAAATTTACAATCAGCCACAATTCGCAATGGAGAAAGTATTGGATTTGAAGCTAATTTCTTTACAATGCATCCTCAAATGAATATGAAAGTTGAATTAAGAAATTCTTCAAATGATTTACTTAACACTTTTTTAAGTGCTTATACTACAGAAGGATTTAGCAGAAGTTGCTTTAACTTCTGTTTCAGGAACAAATACTTGGATAGTTTATGCAAAAGATAGTGCAGAAAATCAAGGAAGTGCTAGTGTTACATTCACTGTAACTATTGCTACTCCTGATACAACAATACCTGTAATAACTTTAACAGGAGCAAATCCACAAATAATTACTAGAGGAACAGCTTATACAGAATTAGGAGCAACAGCAACAGATAATATCAGTGGTAATTTAACATCTTCAATAACTATTAATGCAACTGCTGTAAATACTGCTGTTAATGGAGATTACAATGTTGTTTATACTGTTAGAGATGCAGCAGGAAATACAGGAACAGCAACAAGAGTTGTTAGAATTGT